>Ga0164290_1000140_pt1:212500-270992 | contig 270992 bp, 214 predicted proteins | sample Micstemetagenome_FD_108782 | JGI IMG/M metagenome (GOLD analysis project Ga0164290, IMG submission 108782) | Contaminated culture microbial community from soil near Moab, Utah, USA - Microcoleus steenstrupii SON62 (Illumina Assembly) | ecosystem: Environmental > Terrestrial >... | reverse complement strand
GTTTGCGATGATGTTGAGCAATGCTTCCAAGTTAGCCAAGTTGTTTACACGTACAGTACCTGCGGTGTTGACGCCGGTGATGTAGGTGGCATCAGAGCCTTGTGGTCCGATTGTACCGTTGGTGGCGCCTTGCAATGTCGGTGCTTGGCTGTCCATTTCTTGGCGGGTTTGAGTACCGGTGTTGCCTTGGACGTCGGATGCATATTGTCCTTCGTTACCGGCTGAAGAGAATTGATCGCCTTGAGCTTGCGCAAATGCTGGAACGTTCATTGCGAGGGCGGCTACGACGAGAGCAGACATAGTAAGTTTACGGATCATTAGAGAACCTCCTGCCAGTTATATTCAAAATTAGTAAGTGAATTTAAAAACTGGTCGCAAAAAGCGCGACCACTTGGAATCAGTGGGGCTAGATTACAAGAAACACGAAAGCAAGTCAACGGGGAAAATGTTGTCTGGAATACACATTAAACGGGACCGGCTACCGAAAATGCCGGAGGGTCCTGTGTTTGCGGACTCTTTCAGCAATTTGACAACTGACGTGCCTGTGGCTGGTACACAGCCGGGCTGGGGGCATGCGGCTGGGGCCGGGCGCATGCAATGCGCCCCTACGCTTCGCTTTATGTGTTAGTGAGAATGCGACGCATGCGACTGGGGCTGAAGAGAAGCAGCTCCAGAATCGCCGCAGCATAGCCGCCCAGGGATGTTTCACCCAGGCGCTTTTCGAGGGTTCGGACGGCGACAACAACGTCCAAATAGCTAGGCGTTCCTGCTCCTCGAGAAAGTGCCACTATCTTTGAGTTCTCTTTCAAGAGTACATATGTAAGGAGAAGATGGTGGAAGCCGGTGATCAAACTGAGTTGTCCGAAGCCGGCGCCGAAGTACAGTTTGCCGAAAATGCGGGAGCGGAAGTACCGGTAGATAAGGTCTTCGACATCTCTGTCTTCAGGAAATTCGATTTTTGCCAGCTCTTCAAAGCTGTAAGACTTGGTCGGAGAGCGCAAACGCAAGCCGGGAAAAACGCCTTCAAACATCATCTGATAAGTGAATCTTCCTGCGTTGAAATCACCTTCACCTCTTCCTAGCTTTTTATGGGGAAAGTAGATCTTATATAGAGCCACAAGAAGCTGCTTATCGATATTCTTCATCGGACCGATGCTCGATGGCGGCGCGACTGGCACGCCCTTGAATTTTTCCAGGAGCATATCGGAAATTGCAAGGAATCGCAGATCGAGCGACTTGTCGCGCTCTGACCAGATGTTTAGCATTTCCTTTTCGATCTCGAGATACTCATCCCAAGCAAGTGGCTTATCAACAGCCAGTTTCAGGTTAGACCAATTGGGATGATGGTCGGGGAAAAGTGTTCTGAACTCTTTGAGTTTGCTTTCAAGATAGTCACGTTGTTCCGTCAGTGGCTTGCCGGAATTGTTGACCACACCCATACTGACAAAACTTACTGTCGCATAAATCCCGCTTGGGGTCTCGTTAAAGCAATACGGAAAGAGTTGGCAAATCGACGGTTTGAAAGTTGAACCGTGCTTCGAGTGAATATAGCAAAGATTGTCTTTGAGGAACGGGCAGTGTCCGTCGCCGCCTTCTTTGATGGCGTAGGCATATGGCGTGCCTGCGGACTCGTAAGGTTTCAACTCGCGAAAAAGATCCTGCATCTGATATCGGCTGTCATACTGACTCCAATCAACACCGGTGATGCGTTCGTAGTCATCCTGCGTCATGGGGACGGACCAACCGCCGCAGCACTTGCCGCAGCCAGTGCACTCATAGTTGATGTCTTCCGGCAAATGAAGCACGAGATCCGTGTCAGTTGTAGGCATTTGCTTTTCCCCGACGGCGATTGAATTTATTGAGCACTCGGTGCGCTCGTCTTACGAATGAACCATACCAGATTTGACGTCTTCTCAACCAAGAAATGCTTGCACGCTCAACCAGGAAATAGTCGCACAACGTGCTTTCACTAGGCTGGCGTCACTAGTGCGTTTCTGATAGGCATCAGGATTAAAACCGGGCGATGCATGGCATCGCCCCTACGCTTTTACCATTTTACCGAGGCATACAGGACGAGATGCGCCGGTGCAAATCGGTACGTTGTTGTGGATGCCGAAATATGTGGTGTAAGCAAGTAGCGCGAAAAGCAACGCTTCCTTGTATTTTGTCGATATTCCAAAATCCTCGTGGCGTGCGATGGCAACTTCGTTGGGCCAATAGTTTTTCAACAGCCGAACCAATTCACTATTGAAAGTTCCGCCACCACCGAGAACCAATCGTTCGATCGTTGTCTTAGGTTTCACGAAGGCCTCGTAGCCATCAGCAATCGAAGATGCGGTGAAGGCTGTCAGCGTTTTCACAACATCTGCTTTACTGATCCTTTCGCGCTCTACATACGGCACTACAACTCGATCGAAGTAGGGGAAGCCGAAAAGCTCTCGTCCAGTCGTCTTTGGAGGTTGTCGCTTAAAATACGGATGCGCCTTCATCTCGTTCAGCCACGGCTCGATGACCTGACCGCCGGCAGCGATTCTGCCGTCGTCGTCAAATTCGCAGTTGAAATAGAGCTGGCAAGCGCGATCTATGAGCATGTTTCCAGGACCGGTATCGAACGCGGCAATTGCTTTTCCGTGATTGTTGATAGCTGTCAAATTGGCGATACCACCAATGTTCAAAACACCGGTTGCTTTGTGATCCTGCCCGAACAACACCGCATCAGCAAAAGAAACAAGTGGTGCTCCCTGCCCACCGGCAGCGACATCGGCAGTTCTAAAATCAGCAATCACAGGGATGCCGGTGCGCAGCGCAATGATGGATGGCTCGCCAAGCTGCAAAGTTCCAGTCGTGTTCACGCCCCACAACGACTTAGAGTCAGGACAATGCCAGATGGTTTGACCATGCGAACCAATCAAATCGACATCGTTTTTCGACAGTCCGCTCACTTTCAATAGTCGCAGAACAGCCTCAGCAAAGATCTCTCCAAGAGAAGTATTGAGTAGACAAACTTCCTCAAGTGTCGCGGTGCCGGAGCCGACAAGGCGCATGAGCCGGTCGCGAAATCTGTTTTGAAACGGATAAAGAATGCTGCCCAACATCGTAAATTTGAGAGCAGGAGTGGAATCCGCAGAACCGTTTACATGGCCGCTGCCCACTGGTTCAATCCGAAAAACCGCAGCATCAATGCCATCCATAGACGTGCCGGAGTTGAGCCCGATGACGGTAAGTGGTTTCATCTGTGAAGGTTCGCTCTCAAATTGGGAAGAATCAACTACTTGACTGGTAAGCTAAAGTCAAATCAAATACAAAGAAGAGAATACACCTACATAATATATTCGGAAACCACGAACCAAGTCCCAAAGGCGGTTACAAAATGACGACCAGCAAGTCGCTTGAATACCAGGAAAGGCTCGCACAAGGCGGAATGATGATTGGGTTAGGAAAGCGCACACGACGCGCCTACGGGTTCGATGAAATCGCCCTGGTGCCTGGTTCTCTTACTTGTGATCCGGAAGTTTGCGACATTTCGGTCAAACTTGGTTATCACAAATTGGATATACCGATCATCGCCAGCGCAATGGACAGCTGCGTTGATGTGAATATGGCAATAGCGCTCGGCAAGCTTGGCTCGCTGGGCGTTTTGAATCTTCAGGGTCTGCAGACGCGCTACGAAAACACTGAAGAAGCGTACGATGAAATCGCCAAGAGCGATAAAGACAGTTTCGTCCAGTTGATGCAGAAGCTATATACGGCGCCTGTACAAGAGAGCTTGATTGCCAAACGCATCAGCGAAATCAAGGAGGGCGGCGTGCTGGTTGCAGCTTCCGTCACCCCTAACTGGGCTGAGAAGTACGGACCGATCGCAGTGGAGGCCGGACTAGGCGTGCTTGTCGTTCAGTCCACGGTGACCGGGCTCGAGCACAAATCGGCAATGGGACAACCCAGCTTAAACCTCAACAAATTCACCAAGAAGATTGGCTGCCCTGTCATTGTCGGCAATTGCGTAACCTATCAAACATGCTTGGAACTGATGGAGACAGGCGTCGCGGGCATTTTGGTCGGTGTAGGACCGGGTGCGGCATGCACTTCGCGCGGAGTCTTGGGCATCGGGGTTCCGATGGCCACAGCAATTGCGGACTGCGCAGCCGCCAAGCACACTTATGCAGAGAAGCACGGAGTCGCACCAATCATCATCGCTGACGGCGGCATGGGCGTAGGCGGTGACATTTGCAAAGCAATCGCCTGCGGAGCAGACATAACTATGATTGGCTCGCCATTCTCGCGCGCCAAAGAAGCCCCGGGGCGCGGCTTCCACTGGGGTATGGCAACGCCCAGCCCGGTTCTGCCGCGCGGAACAAGAATCAAAGTAGGCACGTCAGCAAGTCTGGCGGAGATTTTGACCGGACCGGCTCGCACCGACGACGGCTCCCAAAATCTTGTAGGAGCATTGAAGACCAGTATGGGAACGCTGGGCGCCTCCAACTTGGCCGAGATGCAGCAGGTTGAAGTCATCATCGCACCGTCCATCCTGACAGAAGGAAAAGTGTTCCAAACCGCTCAACAACTGGGCATGGGCAGATAATTCGAGGACATATGAAAAAGACACTGAGCTTCACTCTTCTGATTGCGGCATCGGTTCTGGTCGGTTTGTCGCCAGTCGAGGCAACCACACGTACGGGCATGCAGGCGCACGCCGCCACTACCAATAGTGCCATTGGCGATGAGATTGCTTCAGACAGGAGATCAACAGCTGGACACTTCATTGCGCAAGTGATTGCGCAATCGGTCGATGGAAAGCAGGGGGTTCCGCTAACATCTACGACGATTGCCAACATTGCAGAACGCGTCGCACCGGCAATCGTAAACATCGAAGTTAACCAACCTGTACGCGGTCTGAACTATCCATTTGGAAATTTGCCGGAGGGGTTTGATTTCTTCTTCAATGGACAGCGAATGCCGCGCGGTGGTGGTGGTGGTGGCACAGGTCCGCGCCCTGAACGCCATAACACAGGGACTGGCTTTATTGTTCGAGAAGACGGCTACATAGTCACCAACGCTCACGTCGTCAAAGGTTCAAGCAAAATCACGGTTACGCTCAACGACAAACGTCAGTTTGAAGCCACCGCCATTGGTGTCGACAGTTTTTCCGATCTGGCAGTCGTAAAGATCAATGCCAAAGGCTTGCCTACAGCCGAAATGGGCACCTCGACCGGCTTACGCCCTGGTGAGTTCGTTATCGCAATCGGGTCACCGATGGGTTACGACCACTCCGTGACACTGGGTATTGTCTCTGCCGTCGGACGAACAGTTACCGACGTAAATGGCAACATCAACTTCATTCAGACAGACGCAGCCATCAATCCAGGCAACTCAGGTGGTCCGCTGCTCAACATGACCGGGCAGGTTGTAGGGGTAAACACCGCGATCGCTGCAAGAGCACAGAACATCGGCTTCTCAATTCCAATCGATATTGCCAAACCGACAGTCACCGACCTCATTGCAGAAAAGAAAATTGAGCGCCCGTTTCTGGGTCTAAAGGTCGGCGCCTTGGACGAAAACACGCTCAAAGGGCTTGGACTGCCGCCCGGCACCAACGGAGTATTCATCTCGCAAGTCTTCAGCAATGGCTCCGCAGCTAAGTCCGGGTTGGAGCGCATGGACGTAGTTCAAAAAATCGACGGAAAGGACATCAGCACGGCACAGCAGCTTCAAGATGCAGTCAGAGCCCGCAAAGTCGGCGAGAGCTTGAGCTTTATGATCCTACGCAACAAAGCTGTAAAAGCTGTCACGGTCACAATCGGCAACTACCCGTCCGACCCGCATGAGCCCTCGGTGCCCACGCCGTCCACACCGGCGCCTGGACCCGACGTCGACGAATAAATTAAAACTGGCGCCGAAACTCGTTCAAGTACCTTGTAACAGGTCAATGAGTCCTTAGCGCGGTTTACGCCCATCTCCACAGTAGGGGCGGGATAAATCCCGCCCACGGGCGACGCATGGCGTCGCCCCTTGTAAAAAACGGGCGTGTGCAACACGCCCCCACATCAATAGCCGCGTTCCACATCAATAGCCGCGTCCCTCGCCAATAGCCGCGTCCCACGCAAACAGCCACGCTCCGCACCCGCAAAATCACCATTCGGAACTTATCGAGCATAGCCCCGTCTCCCTCCTACCGCCACAAGTCGGCGCGCCAGGAGTCTAAAGATATCAGGGGCAATTCGATGAACAAGCTAATCGGCATTTTCCTATTAATAATGGTCGCCGTTTCGACAGGTCCAGCCCCGGCGTCGGATGCTGCGAAGCTCAAGGATGTGGACTTTCGTCCGATGGGGATAGCCGTCAACCGCGACCCCGATGTGCTCGTTCCGCCCACCGAAGTAAGTCCGGACGCTAAAGTAAACTTCGAAGAAAAGAGCCCTCAAGAGCGACCTCGCTTGATTCTTGCGCTAGGCGGCGGCGCGTTCAAGTCATTGGCGCAGATTGGCGTCCTGAATTGCTTAGAAGACAATGGCATTCAAATCGATGGTGTTGTAGGAACGAGTCTTGGCGCGACGATAGGAGCACTCTATTGCTCCGGCAAATCACCGGCTGAAATTGAAAAATTGTTCGTCGATGAAACAGTACAAGACGCAATGTTTAAAGGCGTAATCGTGCGCCAGATACTAAAACCTTTAGCTCCTGTGAAACACCTGGTTTGCGGCAAACCATTTGCAGGTCTATCGACCGGAAAAGGATATCTAAAACTGTTGCGTAAAGAATTGCCTGCGGACTTCAAAGGGCTGAAGAAGCCTTTCGCGGCGGTAGTAACGAACATTACCGACGGTCACACTTGCGTTCTGACCGAAGGCGACTTGCCTCTCTCAATTCTGGCCAGCAACACGGTGCCAACTGTCTTCCGCCCGGTTGAAATCGACGGAAAGCTTTATGTGGACGGCGGTTTGAGAGCCAACTTGCCGAACAACATTGCTGACAAACTTGGTGAAGGTCTAACTGTTTCGGTCCTCTGCGACAAGGCGATAAAGCCCGTCGATAACAAGACATTCAAATCTATGAAATCAGTAGTGCTGCGTGTCACCGATATCATGATGGCGGCAGCAGACCATCCCAAGGCGGAAGCCTCCGACATCCTCATATTCCCCGACGTCGACTTCGTGCCTCCGGTCACAAAGGACGACGAAATTATTCACAAGGCCATCGCAGCCGGATACAATGCCACAAAGCAAGTTCTGCCGCAAATCAAAGCGGAACTGCTTGCCCTTGAGAAACGGCAAGGTAGCAAGCAAACCGCCAAGAAGGAAGAAAGCGAACTGAGGTAGATTATGGATGTTCAAGTTGCAGCAGGTGAGAGGATCGAGCTGGGGCGTCGAACCGGTCCTGCACCAACTCTACGGTCGCTGGTAGATGACTTCGACAAACACAATGCGCACCCGGCGCTGATTCAATTCACGCGCACGGGCTCCAGCACAATCACCTACACAGCGCTCGGGGAAAGGATTCGCCGAGTTGCAGCAGGTTTTGAACGGCTGGGAATCAAAAACGGAAAGACTGTAATTGTCTTCGCGGCAAATTCAACGCCATGGGTTATATGCGCGCTGGCAGCGGTTTACAGCGGACTTGTTGTCGTTCCGGTAGACCCACAACAGTCTGCTGAAGTGCTGGAACACATCGTCAAAGACAGCAAAGCGGTGCTGATTTTCACAGACGAAAACGGCGTAAAAAAACTGGAAGAAACCAAAATCAAACTAGAAGCCCCCAACGCAGAACCGCTGAGCAATGGCACCCTGAGAGTCTATAGAGTAGACAAAGAGACCGGTGTCGATAGTTGGACGAAGTTGGAAAGCAAACGCCCAGACTTCGAAGACTTACTAGAAACACAGGAAGTCCCAGAAGATGATGTAGCGATACTATTTTATACATCAGGCACAACTGGGATGCCTAAGGGCGTTCCACTTACTCATAAGAACATTCGATCGCAGCTTGATGCCGCATTCGCTCAAATGACGTTCATCGGTCCAACCGATCGCATATTGCTGCCTTTGCCGCTCTTTCACGTTTACCCACTGAATATTGGATTGCTGGGCCCCTTAAAACTAGGCTTGCCGATCATCATGCCTCAATCACTGACGGGTCCGGAATTGATGCGAGCGATTAACGAAGGACATGCAACCATCCTGGTTTCTGTGCCAAGAATTTTACGATCGCTATTCGATGCGATAAACAAGAAGGCACACGCTAGTAAATTTACCGGCACCATATTCGACACCATGCTGGCAGTAGCTCAAGCCAGCGACCAAATTGGAATACGAGTTGGCAAGCTACTTTTCAAGGGTGTACGAAATAAACTCGGTCCTACCCTGAAGATATTTACTTCAGGCGGTGCTCCACTCGATCCAGCATTGACCAAGAAGTTCAAAGCACTCGGCTGGGATATAGCAATCGGATACGGTTTGACTGAGACGTCGCCGCTGCTGGCTATGCGAATGCCGGAGAATCCGGACATCGAGGGAACAGGCAAGCCGATACCGAATGTAGAGCTGAAAATCATCCCGATTCAAAAAGATGACGAAGAATCCAGCAAACAAGAGAAAAGAAATTCGTCCAAGGAGATAAAAGAGCCTCCCGAAGAAGAGAAGCAAGCTCCCAAGAAAGAGCCTCCGAGCAAAGAAGAAAAAGCTCCGCTCAAAGAGCCGGTGGACAACCAAAACGAAGGCGAAGTTGTTGCTCGCGGACCTAATGTTTTCAGTGGTTACCTGAACCTCGAGGACAAGACAAAAGAAGCTTTCACAGAAGATGGCTGGTTCCGCACGGGCGATCTAGGTTTCATCAAAAACGGCAATCTCCACATCACAGGACGCGCATCTTCGACGATGGTTATGGAAGGCGGCAAGAAGTTTCAGCCGGACGACGTTGAAGAGAAGCTGGCGAAACAAGACGCTATTCGCGAGATCGGTCTGCTAAAGAAAGACAATAAGCTGGTAGCGCTGGTGGTGCCCGAATTGAAGTCCACCGGCGAAGGCGGTGCCAAGAAAGCGGTGGCCGATGCACTGAAGTCCTCTGCTTCAGGAATGGCTTCATATCTTCATATAACTGATTTCGCGATCACTAGAGAACCGTTGCCGAGGACCAATCTCGGCAAGCTAAAACGGCATGAGCTGGAAGAAAAATACGACAAAGCAAAAGCCGAAGAGAAAGCCGGGAAGGGAAAAGGCGGGTTCTCAGAATCAAACCTGTCTGCCGAAGACCGAGCTCTTATCAACGATCCCGCCGCTGGTGGAGTCTGGGATTGGTTGAAAAAACGTTTCCCCGATCATGAGATAACATTGGACACAAGCCCGGAATTGGAGTTGAATATTGACTCTCTGGAGTGGATGAATCTTACTCTGGAGATGGTGGAAAGCTCTGGAGTGGAGCTCGATCAAGAAGCGCTCGGACGCGTCAACACAGTGCGTGACTTGCTCAAAGAAGTGCAGAGCAGCGCGCAACAGGGCAACGCAGCCGCATCGCCAATCAAGCACCCAGAGCGATTTCTCGATGAGAAGGTTCGCAAATATGTCGAGCCTCTGTCAAACGAAGAAGCGAGGCAGGCGAAGGCATATTTCAAACTGACACTCTTCCTCATGAAACCGTTTCACGTCGAGGCAATTGGATACGACAAAGTCCCTGATGGACAGGTCGTTTTCATTCCAAACCACGCGAGCTTCATTGATGCGTTCGCGCTTACTGCGTCCTTGCCGGAAGAAAGAATGCGCGAGACACAATGGGCCGGTTGGGTCGGCATCGCGTTCGGCAACCCGGTGTTCTCCTACCTGAGCCGCCTTGCGCAGGTGATTCCCATCGACGCACAGAAATCGATGCTCACCAGCCTGGCTCTCGCCGCCGCTGTTTTGAAGCGCGGAATGAGTCTTGTCTGGTTCCCTGAATCAAAGCGCACACTGGACGGAAACTTACTGCCATTCAAACAAGGCATCGGTATTCTGTTGAAAGACAAAGATATACCGGTCGTTCCAGTCTACCTGGACGGCACCCGACAAGCGCTTGCACCAGGCGCCTACTTCCCTACGCCAACCAAAATCAAGGTTTGGTACGGTGCAGCTGTGCAACCTGCACAATTGCTCCAAGAGGGCGTGGGCGACTCTCCGCAAGAACGAATCGCCAACGCGCTTTATGACCGTGTTTTGGAGCTTGAGAAGAAGGCGAAAGGTGAACTGTCGAAATCGAAGTCTGCAAAAGAACTGGTCGAAGAAGCAGAGGAAAGGGCAAAGTTAGACGAAGACCAGGCAAAACTCGATGAAGAGCAAGCGAGATTGGACGAACAAAAGGCGAAAGTCGCCGGTGTCGATGATGCTGATGAAAGTAAACCTCAAGGCAAGCACGGAAAAGTTGCCTAGCAATTTGCGCAGATTGTCGATTATTTGATTTTGTCGAGCGATGGCGGGGAATGTTTCCTTTGGAATGGCCGGGCTTTGTCTTGAAACGTCAATGAAGACGGAGGTGCCTTTAATGTTTCGCTCGAACAAGTCGTCAGTCTCATGCCTGATGGCGCTTTCGGTCTCTTTGTCGCTTTTCTCACTGCAAAACTCCGCCTCTGCCGCGCCCGCGAAAACGCCGGGGAAAGCAATCAAGCCGCCAGCCCAGCGCGATGCCTCGATGGGCGAAAACCTGATGTACTACACTCCTCCGCCGGTTGAGTACGATGCAAACCACAAACCAATTCCCAACATGCCAAATTTGGTTTATCAGGCGAACGCATATTTCGAGGCCGGGCAAAAGGCGTTCTATAAAAACGATTTGGAGTTTGCAGAGTCTTACCTGAAAAAGTCCATCGAGTGCCGGGACAAACTCAATAAAGTGCGCGAGGCGAAAGAATACGTCGCCGGAGTTAATCTTCTGGGAAAAGTCCTGAAGAAACGAAACAAGTGGGAAGAGGCGGAAAAGTATTATCGGCAAGCACTTTCAATGGCCAGCCAGGGATTGGGCGTCGATGCCTACGAAGTTAAGGAGTGCGAGCTAAACCTCGCCGAGTGCTGTGAAAAGTCCAACAAGTATCAGGACGCGATCTATTACTACAAAAAACTTCTGACGATCGCGGAAAGGAAGTATGGACCGGACGATCCGGATGTTCAGGACTACGTCAAAAAAATTCTGGCTTTGAACATTAAGGGCGGCAATTATGACGCCGCGCAGGAGATTCTGAAACAGCGTATCGATTTCGAAGAAAGGCAGGGGCGCGGTTCAACACCGGGGACGGTCAAGCTGCTCGGGGAATACGTCGAAGTGCTGAAAAAAGCCTGCAAGATGGATGAAGCGGCGGCCGTCGAAGAGAAGTTAAAAACCCTGCAAGCGGCACCCGCTCAGGCCAGCGCACCGGCGCAGTAGCCTAGACTCCCGCAAAATTTCCCAACCTAGAGCTATCGTTTAACATAACCCACTCTGAGTTGCGCGACAGAGCGCCGGTCTCGAATGGTTTTTGGCCCAACATTAGGTTAAAACTACCTTTCAACCATGCGGGAAATACGAAACCGTCCTTGCCAGCCCCAGTTGCGGCACTTAAGATAAAGGGAGCAAGTTGTGAAGTGCCGAGTTTCCGACTTTGCTGACATTCCCTTCAAACTAAAAGCAAAGTCGAGGCGATTCGCCCGCAATCATTCTGCTTTGCGTTCTGTAGACAATCGGCATTACTACTTTGAACGGTGACTATGACTCGCGGCAAAGAAATTGTAGCTCCAGTAAATAATGATGGTGGTGACGACCACGGTCATGATCATGGGCACCATCGCCAGCCCACCGAAAAGCTACACGCATCGATTGCGACACAGCTTTCCGGTCCGTCTAGAGACGTTGGGACAGTTGGCGACGGCAGCAACACCTCTGTACAAAGTACCGAGAACTCAGTCGCGCTCGACCCGAAAAAGTCGCCGAAAGAACAAGTCAGAGCAGGAAAAATCGTAGACCGTTCGGCAACGTCCGCCGAAGCCTCGCTTGAGATGCCGGACATTACCGACAAAACTCCGCCTAAGATTTCGGTCGCGATGCAAGACGTTGGTCAGCAGCCGCCGGAGAAGGCAAACTTTGTAGTGAAAAAAGACGGCACCATCGAAATGCATGGTGACCCTGAAACACTGAATACAAAAGACATCAAAGTACAAATCGAGAGATCTGCCGGTCAGCTTTATCCTACAGACGAACAAAAGCAAGCCGCGGAACAATTGGTTACTTATTTGTCTCAGAGACTTAAGAGCCAAAATCCGGAACTCGCGAAGACCGGCGTTGAACTTAACGACAATGCAGCAGTTATTTCGCCGGAAGCACGTCGCAGCCAGGGTATGCGTCAACCGCAAGAAAACTCAGGCATGTCGCCAGAGACACAACAAAATGTCGGCAACATGAACAGATTCCGGGGCAGCAACGGCGGTGAAATGCCGGTTCGCAATACCAACGACTATTACCCTGAACGCAGCGTGCCGCGTCAGGCCAATGAAAGCGACCAGCAGGCAGCAGTCAAAGAAGCTGTCGCCGGTTTGTTCAACGCTGACCATGCCAAGCCTTATGAAACAGTACGCAAATCACCACAAGGTGATTATCGTGCAGGACGATACGGCTTCAGCGGCAGACAGATCCATAATTGGTTGGCTGGGCTAGATCTAGGCGATCCGCCGGATCCCGCCAAAATCGAAGAGCTGATCAAGCAAGGCAAATTGCCCAAGGGTTTCAACGCCGAATCGCTGAAGAAACTGCAAGCAATGGCCGACAAGATGGGCAAAGGCGAAGCGCCTGGTGCCGAAGATATGAAACTTCTGCCGAAAGAGATGCAGGAATCGATGGCCACGGATATGGTCAATCAGTTCAAAGACCGCGTCGGCGACAACCCGGGCGCTATCGCAGCGGGCATGATGAGCGGCAAACCAGCATCTGAACTGACACAAGAAGATCTAACGTCACCCACCGGCAAACAGCTGGTAGAAGCCGGTCAAAAGCTGTACGACATTGCCAAAGTCAGACAAGAATCGACCCACGAAAACGACACTATGAAGTGGACGGCGGATGGCAAAGTAAGTATTGGCGACGGCAGATGGCTCTCCGGGGCTGCCGGACAAGCCTTCAAAGCAGCACAAGCAGACGCTCGCGCTCACGGCGTCGAGATCAAGGTCAACTCAGCTGGACGAACGTTTGAAGAACAGCAATACTTGTACGCCAATAGAGGTACAAAAGGTATTTCGAGAACAGTTGCGCGACCCGGCACATCCAATCACGAGCACGGTGACGCGATTGACGTACAGAATTACGCACAAGCCAAGCCGTTCTTGCAAAAGTATGGCTTCGTTCATGGTGATGGTCGTGGACCAATCGCTAATGACCTCGTTCACTTCAAGTTCGTCGGCAACCGAAACAATCGCGACACTCGCTACGCCTAAACAACAGGTTTTGCAGTATCAAAAATGGGCGCATGCAATGCGCCCCCACACAATGCGCCGCCACGCAATGCGCCGCACGCTTTGCGCTAACGCAAATTGCTTGGTCGAGTTCCGATATCGAGGAATTTGATCAATGTCACAAAGTCGGCATTGAAAGCGAATCCGCGTGACTTTTCTGTAATTGCATAGCCTTCGTCCGAGAGAACCTTCCGCATATAGCTCGTGAGCGGGCTGGAGATTCGGAACAAGTCTTTAGCGTAATCATCTTCCAGCATGTCGTCGCGGTCCGGGTACTCGACGGATTTGTTGCCGTAAGAAGATACGTGCAGATTGAAGAGCATGACGTTTCCGTCGCTGCTCTTCATCGAAGTTAGATCTTTTGCCGCGCTGTCCGGCGGTCCATCGGAAGATTCACCATCCGAGATGTTAATCACAATTGGTGGGAAACAGTACGGATATTGGGCTATGAATGGTTTCAACACAGCCGCAGCCTTTGTAAGTGCAGCGCACATCGGAGTACCGCCGCCACACGTCGGCTCAAACCAAATCGGCGCGTTGAATTTGCGATCGACGAAACCGCCTCGTCCATCGCTCACTTGCCGTGTGCGCTGTTCGACGCGAATAGGGCTGTTGCCGACCAGACTGATGGGCACGAGGTCCTTTCGGGCTAGCGCCCCACCGAACGCGGACGCCACGCCGCTTCCGCCATAGCCAATGACGCCGACGTTGTAATAATCTCTGATCCCATCGCTCTTTGTGCACTTAGAGACAAGATTCTGCAACAGGCTATTGACTGCATCTGCAACTCCTTGCGCCTTGGAGCCTCCGTTGGCTCCGCCGGCGAATAGGTCCTTCATAGACGAAGACTGGTCAACGAGAAACAGAAAGCATGATGGGTTGGAGCGACTGATTTCGGCTTGATAAGGCATCCAGCACTCCTTTCGAGGTTGTGCAGCAAGATCCGGCGTATCGGACGGCAAGTGCAAGGCGAGACAGGCTCAAGATCATATTGCAGAAACGCCTGCACGAACAGGACTCTTGCCAAGGTGAAAAAGTGGATAGAGCCCGCTCCAGCTGTGGTAATAAACCATTAGAGAGCGCGTTCAGGTACCGCCATGCAATGGCCGACACCGCAAGACTATAACGAAACTGTTCAGTCGCCGGATTTCTGCTTTGACAACCAAGAGTTGCAGCAAGGGACTCCGGAAACTAATGCTATGGGATTGCCGAAGCCGATTTGCGGCAATTTCGCAAGCGTCTATCAATTTCAATGCGCCAACCGCAACGTTGCGGTCAAGTGTTTCTTGCGCAACGTCTACAATCAGCACCAGCGTTATGGGCATCTGAGCACCTTCACCGCATTCAACCATGTTTCAACATTGCTTGAATTCGAGTACCTGCTCAAAGGCATTCTGGTCAACGGCAACTGGTTTCCCATTGTCAAAATGCCTTGGGTCGAGGGTTTGACGCTCGATCAATTCATTCGCAAGAACATGCACAACAAGCAGCAGATGGACCGTTTCATCTCGCAGTTTGTCGATCTTGTTTTTGAACTGGAACGCAATGGTATTGCCCATGGTGACCTCCAGCACGGCAATATCATCGTCCGCAATAAAGACTTGATGCTGGTCGACTATGACGGCATCTACGTTCCAGCAATGTCCGGCGAAAAGGCAAATGAGTTAGGGCACGTCAACTATCAACATCCACAAAGAACTGCTGAAGTTTTTGACGAAACAATCGATAGATTTTCAGCGTGGATCATCTATCACTCAATGCAAGTTCTGAAACTCGATCCAACCCTCTGGCAGCGCCATTCCGGTGGTGACGAGCGCCTGATTTTCGGCGCCAGCGATTACAAGAACCCAGAAGGTTCTCGACTGCTAAGCGAACTTCTACGGCATCCAGTGCCGGACATCAACAAACGCGCTATAGAGATAAAAAAACTTCTCTCGATGCAATTGCATGAAGTACCCGAGTTTCGCCCGGCAGGACATGATCGCAGAGTCGACAAACCGGTAGAAGTGCAAAGCAAACCTCTTTCAGAACAAAGCGCACTTGGTGGACAGACACAACCTGGGGCAACCGGCTCAACCGTTCAAAGTGGACCCAGTTTTGCAACCGGCACTTACAATTCAGTATCCGGCTCTTTCGCTCAAACGCAGAATCCACCCAATTCTCCTGCCGGCGGCGAGGCGACAGGATCGTCAAACACCAGCTCGGATTCCTACGGGTATGGCTATGGCGATGACGATTATGGATACGGTGCGTCACCAGCCGCGAGTTCGCAACAAGCGGCGAAAACGAACACCGGTCAAGGAGGATCGCAAGGGCAAAAACCCGGTGCTGGACAGGGAACCGCTCGTCCGGGCGGTGCAGCGGGCTCAGGTTCATCAGGTGCTGGTTCATTTGGAGATGGTGCAAAGCCTAGCTCAAACTCACCCACGCAAGAAATGCCTTGGTATGCAGACGCAACTGGGGGTAGCGGAGGAACCGCGGGCGGTGCCCGAGCTAGCGGTGCGGGAACTGGAGGTGCAGCAGCGGGATCAGCGACGCCGGGTGCCAACAAACCACAGGGACGCACTGGAGGTCCAGGCAGCGTTCTAAAAGCGGCGGAAAGTTATAGCAAGGCGCTCAAAGACTATGAAGGCGATGACCTCATGATCCCGAAGCGCCCATCACAGCAACACACGAACAACCCTTTGTTTCAAGGCATGGAGCCACCACCGCCGCCTCCTCCGAAAGCACCACCGCCTGCGCCACCCAAAGGTAGTGCGCCCCCATCATCGCCTGCGCGCAGCACCGGTGAGGTGCACGTTCCCCAACGTTTTCCGCGGATGTCGGTAATAAAAGACGCAATCGTGCTGGACGATGATGCGTTTTCAGATCCAGAATTGAAGATGGGCCGCGTGCTTAGCTTCGACCAGTGGGAAGGCAAAAACGGGCTTGTTATAAGAATAGCGGGGCAGAACAAGCACTATGCAGTTAAGTGCTTCTTGCACGATAGTGCTGACCGCAAGCTGCGCTACGAATCAATCGCCCGACACAATATGAAAGACGCAGGCAAATATTTAGTCAGCTTCCAGTATCAATCCCGCGGACTGCGTGTGGGCGAACAATGGCTGCCCATCTTGCGAATGGGCTATATAGACGGGAAGCGAATCGATGATTACATCCGCTTTCAACTGCGTAATGAAAACAAACACGAGCTTCAGCGCATCGTCAATCAATTCCGCGAAATGGTGTTGGCGCTGAATGCCGCAGGCATCGCTCATGGCGATCTGGAGCCGACAAACATTCTCGTGGACAGTCGCGGCAATCTGCGTCTGGTCGATTACGATAACATGTACGTGCCCGCGATTGCACATCTGCAAAGTGCCGAAGCCGGGCATCCATTGTTTCAACATCCGTCGAGAACGCTTAATCACTTCGGTCCGTATCTCGACAATTTCTCCGCACTCGTCATCGATAGCGTACTCTCATGCATGGCTCTCCAACCACAGGAAAGCCTCTGGAACTGGGAGACATTCATTCAACAATTACGCCCATCCAACTCATGGAAGCGCGGAAATGCAAACACACCTCAAGACGCCATGCAACGTGCGGGCAACTTGATACGCGAGATGCAGAAGTACAGAATCGATCAAGTCCCGACTCTCAACGCCAGCCGTTAGAAACGGCCGGCACGCCGCCATCCTGGCGGCTTCTAATGCCGGCTGGAAGCCGGCGCTCCCAGTGCGTCTGCTGTATGAACGGCACTTCTACTCATCGCATTGTGCATTCGCAAAGCGGCATAGGCGGCGCCGAAACCATTGTCGATATTGACGACGGTGATGCCTGCAGCGCAGCTGTTAAGCATGGAAAGTAGAGGAGCCAAACCTTCAAATGCTGCACCATAGCCTACGGATGTGGGTACTGCAATGACCGGACCGTCGAGGATGCCGCCGACAACACTCGGCAAGGCTCCATCCATTCCTGCGCAAACAACAGTAATTGCACCGCGACGCAACAACTCCAGATTATCCAGCAATCTGTGAATACCGGCGACTCCAACGTCGTACAGTTTCTGGATTGGAACGCCTGCTGCTTGCAAAAGCAGTGCGCACTCCTCTGCAACAGAGATGTCGGCGGTCCCGGCAGTAACGACATTCACCACAGGAGCACCAGCTCTGGTATCAGGCATTTCCCCAAAAACAAGCGCGCGTGAAAGAGGTTCATATCGCCCTTCTGTATATTGTTTCAAAACCTCGTCCGCCTGCGCCTTCTCAGCACGTGTAGCAATCACCAGGGCGTGCGACTCTCGAAGTCTTTGAACAATCGAAACGATCTGATCAGGCGTTTTCCCCGGAGAAAAAATGACTTCGGCGTATCCGTGTCGCAAACTTCTGTGCATATCGAGCCTGGCAAAACCAAGGTCAGCGTAAGGCAAGTCCTTCAACTGTTCCAATGCAGTTTCAGGCTCAACCGCCTTGGTGGCGATGCTTTGAAGCAAGGCAAGCAGCTTGTCTTTATCCACGAGGCGTCAGCTCCACAGGAATTCCGATGTTCGAAGAGCCCTGCCTGTAACCTTCAAGATCAATGGTCACGAAGGCAAAGCCTGCAAGCCGAACGGCAGCAGAAACTTGAGAACGCAAGGTTTCGTCCATCAAAACGACCTTCAAATCTTCCGATGTCAATTCAATGCGAGCCAGAGCAAGTTCTTTCAAATCCGCAGAACTCAAACCGTTGTAAGAGGGTTCAGCCGACGGGCTGCCGGCATCCGAGCGGGAATTATTCAAACTATGGAAACGCACACGGAAGCCCTTCAATCCAAGCTTTCGCAGAGCGATCTCAGCTGTTTCTACAATCTTCAAACGTTCCGGCGTTACCGTTTCAAAAGTAGGAAATCTCGAAGACAAACACGCTGACTGAGGTTTATCCCAAGCGGTCAGACCTGCACGCTGTGCCAATCTACGTATCTCTTCTTTGGTCAATTCAGCTTCTTGCAGCGGGCTAATCACGTTGTACTCCTTGGCGGCACGTTGCCCTGGACGGATGTCTCCCAGGTCGGCAATGTTGGCTCCGTATGCGAGATTTGCAAAGCATTCCTGCTTAGCCAATGCATCCATCGCTTCGAATAACGCACCTTTGCAAAAATAGCAGCGTTGCCCGTCGTTCTTTCTATAATCAGGATTATCGACTTCGGCAGTGGAAACTTCCGTGAGCGGCCAGCCGAACTGTTGCGCTTGCGCACGTGCCTCTTCCAGCTCGTCAGTAGCTAGGCTCGGGGAAACAGCAATTACAATACGCGCTTTATCGCCCAGGATTTTCCGTGCGTAGTACGCGAGTAACGAACTGTCCACGCCGCCAGAGTACGCAACAACAACACTCTCCAAACGCGCCAAGGCAGCAATAAGCTTCGCTTCGCGCTGCGTCAAAAGACTTTCGGTTGTTGCAATCATGACCGTCTAGACCAAGCTCTGACCGCTCAACGTGCCGCCAAGAACAGTATCCAATTGAGCGCGCACTGAGGCTTCGTTATCAGAACGCGCGGCAGTAACCATGCTGTCGATATTTTTGTAGAGCTGATCGTGATCGATTTTCACCGGCTGACCGACGAAGATTTTCTCATACGTAGTCTTGGTCAAACCTTCTTCCGCAGTGAGAAGCTCTTCGTGCAATTTCTCGCCGGGGCGCAAACCAACGACATCGACTTTGATGTCCTGGTTCGGACGCAGACCGGAGAAACGAATCAGGTCATATGCAAGATCGATAATGCGCACAGGCTTGCCCATGTCGAGCACATAGATTTCACCGCCGGAAGCCAGTGCACCAGCTTGCAGAATCAGTTGCACAGATTCCGGTATCAGCATGAAATAGCGAGTTGCGTCGGCATGCGTGACCGTCACCGGTCCACCTTGGGCAATCTGCTGCTTCCAGAGCGGAATTACAGAGCCGCGGCTGGCAAGCACATTACCGAATCGGACAGAGGCGAAGCGCGTCTCAGATCGCGTATCCAAACTTTGAACAATCATCTCCGCCATGCGTTTGGTGGCGCCCATGACGGATGAAGGATTGACGGCCTTGTCGGAGGAAACGAGGACGAATGTTTCTACGTGCGAACGATGAGACAGTTCTGCAAGAATTTGCGTGCCCCTGACATTGTGGGTGATCGCTTCGGAAACGTTTTCTTCCATGAGCGGAACATGTTTGTGCGCGGCAGCGTGGAAAACTACAGCCGGTTTGTGGCGATCGAAAATCGCTTGCATGCGCTCATGATCGCGCACGTCTGCGATGATCGGAATGATCTCAACGGGCTCGGGGCGTTTTTTCAACTCCTGATGAATCGCGAATATGGAGTTCTCGCCGCGTCCCAAAAGCAGAAGTTTGGTAGGTTGAAACTTGAGGATTTGGCGGCACAACTCGCTGCCAATCGAGCCGCCTGCGCCGGTTACCAACACACAGCGTCCTTCGAGATAGGAAGTGATGGCAGCGGAGTCCATATGTACAGGTTCGCGGCCGAGAAGATCTTCCAGAGAAACTTCACGTAATTGGCTGACGGAAACGCGACCATCAATCAATTCAAACAAGCCGGGGAGAATGCGCGGCTCGACTTCCGCTTCGCGGCAAATGTCCACGATACGGCGGATTTCGTGTGGTGGAGCTGACGGCATCGCAATGATGACCTGATCCACACAAAGGTTTTCAGCCAGATTGCGTAATTCCTTAGTGGTACCAAATACGGTGATGCTGCCGATGCGCTTTTTCAGCTTCATCGGATCGTCATCAACCATACCGACAACGTCCACACCAAGATCGGCGCGCTGAGCCAATTCTCGAAGAACCATCTGTCCGGCATCGCCGGCACCGACTACCAGTGCACGCTTGCGAACGGGCTGCCGCCAGTGACGCCTCTGATTATGTTCTGTCTGCAGGCGACGGAGCACGCGGCTGGCGCACAAGAGCAAGAAGCACAGCCCGGCATCGATGGCGATAATTCCATAAGAGAGCTGGCTGCCCTCGACAGACATGAAGCCGAGAGCGCGAGCAATCGTCAAAATCGTAGTTACGGTAAGGACGGAGCATCCAAGCTCCATCACCTCTGTCAGCCCCGTGTAGCGCCACAAGCGTCTATACGTGCCGAATCCCCAGTTGGACAGGAGGCGCAGCGACACGATAGCAGGCGCGAAGATTAGGAGCTGGTGGAAGAAATGACTGTTAAGGTGTCCGTCGAAGCGAATCAGAAATGCGCCCGCAAATGACAAGAATGCGAGCACGCCGTCGAAAAAGACCTGCATGACGCGTTTCCACCTGATCATTTCCAAAATCTCGGAAACGACAGTGGGGTTGGGTTGCGCACTCACCTCGGGCGATGCAATCGATGGCTGCACGACCTTCTGTTGAGCTTCCTGGGTGACAGAATGATCGATCTGTGACTGGACCACCAAATAATCCTCTAGATCAGCACCGGTCAGGCATTGCGGGTTTTGAGTGAATGCTCTAATCGGACGCCAAGACCAAGGTCATAGTTTACCTCGACAACTCCGCACGCGCGTTATTAGAAGCTCACCTTATAAAGAACGGTTAGGAGTGATTAATGCAGACTCATCATTTTCGAAGCAGCGTAACCCTTTGTAGTGGCGATGCCATGCATCGCCCGTATACTAAAACGAGCGACGCATGGCGTCGCCCTACGCCAGTGAACGCTTACGCCCCCTCCATACAGAAAAGCGCCTTCTCGGTTGGAGTCTCATCCAGTCGCACGAGCGGCGCTTTCTTTAGTTTGAGTTAATCAGGTAACAGACCGAAACCGTTTGTTTATAGGTTTCGAATCTTCATCTTGCCCTTGTCCTTATTGACCCAGTCGCGCACTTGTTCGTACGGCAGACCAAGAGCTTTCGATGTTCCCATCAGAGCCTGCTCGTGGGGTACGTCGATAGCGATGAGCTTGCGATAGTGGTGCAACACGCCCAGTTTCATAGGAGCGTCTTGGACGTTGCCGGTGGCGGCAGACAGCAGGAAGTGGGCTATGCCATAACCGATGCCGAAGCTGATCGCGGTAGCGACCAGGTCAAGCGTGTCAAAGCCGGGGTAGAGGATTCCGCAGGCGAAGTGGAAGGCGATTTGAACGACAACAAATACGCCCACGAAAACCATCGGATTCTTGATGTAGTGGTCGCGAACGTCTTTCCTTTCCTCCGTGTCGAAGATTTGGTGACGGTTCTTCGGCATCCAGCTCTTCAGCCTTTGCTTCTCGGGCGGGAGCACCAGATACGCGCCCATCAGCGCAGTGGTAACAAACATCGGACCGACATAAATCGTCTCACTACCTTTGCCTGAATTGAGCAAGGCTACAGCTACCCACGGCACGGTCAAACCGAGCAAAACCAAGAGCCCGAGCCTGCCGGGTCCCATCTTGCCTTCGATGTGACCGCCGAAGACCCAGATGAAATAAGCGCTGAAGAAGAGTTGCACATAATGCAGGCTGGCAAAATTCGCATACATCATGTTGAAAATCTTGCCCCAGTTGCCTGATTGGAAGGCAAGCACTGCATCATCAGCTCTGAAGCCGTGACCAGTCATTTCGAAAAAACGGTCGTTAGCTGTGGTGGAGCTCATGTAGTAAACGACCATCAAGCCCAGCAAAAGGCTGACCGTGATGAGCGGAAAACCTGAAGCCGACTCAATTTGAGCTCTACCTTGGGGTTGGGGTTGATTCATACGCTCTTCCTAAAGGTTCTAGCTGAAGAAGTATCTCTTATGATTAATTACCTCAAACCGGCTGCTGCCAATCGGCCCGAAGCATTAACTTGGCTCGGTCGGTTGTGGCGAGACGTCGTAGGACAACGGCCCAAAGGGATTGCCTGTATATGTCGGGGATTTATCAGCCCCTTCCTCGTCTTCCGCCTGTTCTGCACAACTTCGAGGGAGTAAGAAGCTGCGCCGAGGGTCTTGTCAGTAAAGCAGCGCCTTACCTTTTCTCAAATTACCACGTTAACAAGCTTGTCGGGCACGACAATCACTTTTTTCACGGAGCTTCCGTTGAGTTTGTCTTTGACCTTGTCGTCAGTTAAAGCAATCTCTTCGGCCTGCTGCTTGTCGAGTCCTCGGCGAGCGGCGACCTTGTTGACGATTTTGCCGTTAACCTGAATAACAAGCTCGATTTCGTCGTCGACTGTCAAAGCGTCATCGTAAGAAGGCCAAGTTTCCGTGTGAATCGAACCGGTTTTGCCCTTGCGGGACGGCAACATCTGGAAGAGTTCTTCCGAGATGTGGGGCGCCATTGGAGCAAGAAGCAAGAGCAAGTGGCGGCTGGCGAAACCAAGCAAAGCCTTCTCGGCGTCAGAGAGATTTTGCGGATTCTCGACGGCTTTTACAGCGCGTAAGTAATCGTTGAAACCGTTAACCATCTCCATCAAACGAGCGATGGCAGTATTGAAAACATACCGCTCGGGCTGCAAGTCTTTGGTGACCGCTTTAATGGTTTTATGCACCAACTTGAGCGCCGTTTTTCCAGAATCCGGCAAAGAGTCGAAGGACGGCGCCGCATCATTTTGGGAAATAGCTCCGGCTTCAATTAGGTCGCTCACTAAGCGCCAGACCCGACCAAGGAAGCGGTACTGACCGACAGCACCGTCCTCGTTCCACTCGAGTTCTTGCTCAGGCGGCGCGGCGAAAAGCGTGAACAAACGCGCCGAATCGGCGCCGTACTTCTTGAAGAAATCGGTCGTGCCGACGACGTTGCCGCGAGACTTGGACATCTTTTCGATGCGCCCGGAAGTCGGGGAGAACTTTGTGACCATGCCTTGCGAAAGCAAATTGGTGAAGGGCTCGTCGCAATTTACATATCCCAAATCGCGCAAGGCTTTGGTGAAGAAACGCGCATAGAGCAAATGCAAAATCGCGTGCTCGATACCGCCGATGTACTGATCGACGGGCATCCAGTAATTGACCTTTTCTTTGGCGAACGCTTCCTTATCATTCAAAGCATCTGGATAGCGCAAGAAATACCAGCTGGAGCAGATAAAGGTGTCCATGGTGTCGGTTTCGCGCTTAGCAGGACCGCCGCACTTATGGCATTTGACGTTGATCCAGTCTTCCATGCGCTTGAGCGGAGAGCCGCCTTCGCCAGTGATTTCAACCCCTTCTGTCGGCAAAACAACTGGAAGGTTTTCTTCCTTCTCTGTGACCACCCCACACTTCTCGCAGTGGATGACGGGAATCGGGCAACCCCAATAGCGCTGGCGGCTAATCAACCAGTCGCGCAAACGGTACTGAACTCGAGGTTTTCCACAATTATTGTTGGAAGCCCATTCGATCATTTTTTTCTTGGCTTCATCGCTCTTCATTCCGTCAAAACCGCCGGAATTGACCATGATGCCTACGCCTGTGTAGGGCTCTTTCATTTCGTCGACTTTGGTTCCGTCTTCCGAGATCACTTGCTTGATCGGCAAATTGAACTTTTTGGCAAACTCGAAATCGCGCTCATCATGAGCCGGAACGTTCATCACAGCACCGGTTCCATAATTCACGAGCGCATAGTCGGCAACCCAGATCGGAACAATGTCGCCATTAAACGGATTAATCACATGTGAGCCAATCGGCACACCGGTTTTGCTCTTCTCTGTAGACAATCTATCGAGTTCGGTTTTGTGCGCGGCTTCGTCGACGTACTTCTCGACGGCTTCTTTGCACTCAGGCGAGGTGAGCTCCTTTACGAGCGGATGCTCAGGTGCAAGCACCATGCACGCCACACCAAATACGGTATCAGGTCTAGTTGTGAAAACAGGAATCTGTACATTGGGCTTGTTCTCGACAGTGAAGACAAGCTCAGCGCCTTCCGACTTTCCAATCCAGTTTTGCTGCATCACGCGAACGCGCTCAGGCCAACCGACCAACTTGTCGAGGTCCTCGAGAAGCGGGTCTGCATACTTTGTAATGCTGAGGAACCACTGGCTCATCATCTTCTGTTCCACTCGAGTTTCCAAATGGCGCCAGCAATTGCCGTCAACGACCTGCTCGTTCGCGAGCACAGTGTGACAATCCGGACACCAATTCACCGGCGCTTCTTTGCGCACGGCGAGCCCGTTCTCGAAGAACTTAAGGATAATCCACTGCGTCCAGTGATAATAATCTTTGTTGCAAGTCGTCACCTCACGACGCCAGTCATAGCTGGTGCCGAGCTTTTTCAACTGCTCATCGCGCATGAAACGAATATTGCTCTTGGTCCATTCTTCTGGGTGCTTCTTGCGAGCCATAGCGGCATTCTCAGCAGGCAACCCGAAAGCATCCCATCCCATCGGATTGAGAACGTTGTAGCCAAGCATGCGGCGCTGGCGCGAAATCACGTCCGAGATCGTGTAAACGCGCATGTGGCCCATGTGCAAGTCGCCCGACGGATACGGAAACATGACCAGCGAGTAATATTTCGGCTTCTTATCAAGGTCATGAGCCTGATAGATGCCTAATTTTTCCCACTCCGCCTGCCACTTTTCTTCAATATCCTGCGGAACATACTGGCTAGCCATTTCTCTCTTCTCCGTGGGGGCGCGTTGCACGCGCCCTTTTTGTAGCTGGCGCATCGCATGCGCCCTTTTTGTAGCTGGCGCATCGCGTGCGCCCTCTTTGTAGGGGCGACGCCATGCGTCGCCCGGTTAACAATTTTCGGGGTTTGAAACTCCGAAACTGTCCTTCGGCGCACTTTTCAAAGCACACCTATCCCGGTGCTCTTGCAAGCCCCGGACCAGTCATCTTATCTCAGTAGGTACTTTGGAACAAGCAAAGAAGAGGTCCATGCTAAGATTCTTAGCTACTTAAAATGCTGGCTCCTAATATCGGCAGCCAGTGTTTTGTAGGGGCGACCTCGCGTCGTCCGATTCAGTTGGTTTGATGCCATGCATCACCCGATTGTAGGGGCGATGCCATGCATCGACTAGCACTGTAGAGGCGATGCCATGCATCGCCCGGTGAAAGAAACAACGAAGGAAACCGCGATGTCTCAGAACAGCGAGATGGTGAAACAGCAGACCGTGACAGACGAGAAAGAGCCTCAAGAGCAAATTCCTCAGGAAATTATAGACCAAGCGCAAGAGCTATGCCGTGGCGCGGAAGTCTTGCCGGATGGCGCTACGGGTCTTGCCCGTCGAATCTATAAGGCGAAGCAAGAGGGACGTCCGCTTAGAGCAAAACTCGGCGTCGACCCAACCGCCGCAGACCTGCACGTCGGTCACGCAGTTGTCCTTCGTAAACTCAAGAAATTTCAAGACTTCGGACATCAAGTCGTCTTAATCATCGGCGGCTTTACCGCCCGCATCGGCGATCCCACAGGACGCAACGCCACTCGCCCGCCGCTGACCGCTGAAGACGTAGCGAAAAACGCAGAAACATATCTCCATCAAATCGAACTCATTCTAGACCTTAACAAAGTCGAGATGACGAACAACGCAGACTGGCTCGACCCGCTGAGCTTGAAAGATGTGATTAAGTTGGCGAGCACCTGCACAGCCAACCAGCTAATTGCGAAAGAAGCCTTCGGTGACAGACTCGACAAGCAACAGCCGGTTTCATTCCACGAACTGTTTTACCCTCTGCTTCAAGCCTATGATTCCGTCGCGATTCGCGCCGACATTGAATTGGGCGGTACAGACCAACGCTTCAACATCCTGCAAGGACGCGAATTGCAGCCACATTACAAACAAGAAGCGCAAATGGCGATGCTCCTGCCACTGCTCGAAGGTACGGATGGCGTCAAGAAAATGTCCAAAACGTACAACAATTACATTGCGCTGAAAGACGAGCCTGATGATATGTTCGGCAAGTGCATGCGTATCCCTGACGAGCTAATCATCAAGTATTTCGATCTAACATCAGCATTCACAGGAAAGGAAATCGACGAAGTAAAAGAGATGCTCGAAAAGGGTGGCAACCCCAAAGACGCAAAAGAAAAACTTGGACGTCAGTTGGTTCTCCAATACCACGGTGAAGCTGCTGCTGACGCGGCTCTTGCAAACTGGACAAAAGTCCACAGCGAGAAGCAAATTCCTGACGACATGCCATTACATACGGTGAAGGAGCCTACACCACTTTTCCGCGTGATGGTTGATTCAAAACTCTCCGGCGGCTCAGGCGAAGCGAAACGCCTCGTACAAGAAGGTGGAGTGCGGATCAACGGCGAACAAGTGAAAGATCCAATGCATCAGGTAACGGTCGACAACGGAACCGAATTGGTTCTGCAAGTTGGTCGCCGCAAGTTCGTAAAACTTGTTTCCGGGTAATGTAGGGTCGATGCCATGCATCGACCTTTCTTGTAGCGGCGCATTGCATGCGCCTTTCCGGGCGGCATATATGCCGCCCCTACAGTGGAGCTCCGCCATATCAGCCAAGCGCAGCAGCGCATTTAGCGAAGCGTAGGGTCGCGTTGCACGCGACCAAAAATCAAATGGGCGCATGCAATGCGCCCCCACATCTTAGACTAAGGAGCAAATCGAAGAACATGCGCTTCGTTGTCCACAGTGAACGCGGTTCCTTCAAAGAAGGAATGCCCCAATAGCGGTTTGGAAATGGTCATGTAGTTCGCAGACCCCGCGCGCACGTGCTTTTTCACAATCGGCCCAAGCTGCACTTCATCCAAAGAAAATGAATATCCTTCTCTATGGCCGCCGACACCGCTCGCAACCAACCGTCGCGAATTTACCGGGACGTTGAGTCCGATAGCTGCCATCGCTTTATCTGAAAACGCTACCGATTCCGCGCCCGTATCCAAAATCATGTCGCACTCACGTCCATTGATTTTCGCTGTTACCTCGATCAAATTGCCGTCTCTTCGAAATGGCACAACATTCTCATCGCGGGAGCGCGATGCAACGCCCCGTCCAGGCTTCTGCACAGCCCCCGGCTTTATGCGAGTCACTTTTACTGTGCGCGAGCGATAATCGATTTCATAGTTGAACGCGGACAAGAAAGATTGACCAAGTAATGGAACCGAACTCGCTGTTCCTGGAATCGTGTCGTCTTGAATGCAGATGGGGACTAGCTGGCTGATTTCGCCAAACTGAATCATTACGCGACCGACGGAAACACTCGATTCGCCGCCGACGCCAGTTACGCGCATCGCGTTCTTCACAGTCGGAATTTTGATACCAGCTTTGGTCAGTGCGGACTGAGCAAAAGTCGTATACGACGCACCGGTATCGAGCATCATCGTAATCGGCTGACCATTAACTAGAACGTTCACATAGATATGACTGGCAAAGTGACTGCTTGCGAAAGGAATTGTCGTTTCTTCAGGCGGAGATGATGCTTGCTGTGCAGGCGCTGCCGCAACAGGTGCGCTTCCAGTGCCGCCGAGCGCTTGGTCAGCCAGTCTCGCCGCATCTGTTCCAGGAAACTGCTTCACCACATACTGAAAAAGCAATCGAGCTTTGTCGTAATTCTTCAACTGCTGATTGCAGAGCGCTTCGTAGTAATAAAGTTTCGCTTCCTTCATTCCTCCAGATTCCGAAGCATGAAACGACGTCAGGGCATCCTGATACTTTCCTTGAGCAAACTGCTTAACGCCGGAGTCGAAAGAAGTGTCTCCAAACACTGGGAGCGCCGAGAGGAATGGCGCACTCGGCAACAGGAAAAAGAACAGTCGGAGGTCTCTTCTATTCACACTTCTAGTCTAATACACCATCATCTTCATGCAAAAGACGCTGCCGCCGGATTTCATGAATTCGCTGGTGTCTACTTCGATGGGGTTGAAACCGTTTTTCTTCAATGTCGCGACTAGCTCGGGCGAACCTTTTTGAAGAATAACGTTTCCATTGATCGCGACAGCATTCAATGCAAAATTGAGAGCTTCTTTCTCGCTGACCGAGATTACGTTTTTGAAGAAGTGCTTGATCAGTGCCAAACCATCGGAATCAAACGCGCCTTCGTAGATCATCACTGTGTTTTCATCAATGGCGCAAAAACAAGTGTCGAGATGGTAAAAGCGCGGATCGACGAGATTTAACTGAATGACAGTGACGCTGAGAGTCATGTTCAATAGCATCGCTGACTCTTTATCAGTGCGCGGTCCGTTTGCGAGCCAGAGCAGTTCGCGACCGGGATGCCAGATCGCATCGCCCTGCCCTTCGAAGCAAGGACTGTGTTTTTTATTGTCTTTCGAGTCGAAGATATCAATGATGTGATAATCGTTTTCCTGGAACCATTTGCGATACCACGGCACTTCCTGGTTTCGCTTCTCATTGCGCATTTCGGCAAGTACGACATAGGTTCGACCATTCTCGTAGGTTCCAGGCAGAACTTGGTTTGCCGCGAACACCATGTCTTCGAGATCTTCAACCGGCTCGATCGTTTTTACTTCGCACCCAAGCGATTCATAAACTTCTTTCAGAGCTTGCCACTGCTTCTGCGCAAGTTCCGTGTCGACGGTTCCAACTTTGCCTTCCATAAACGGATTCTGCACCGTTTTCACCGTAAAGAAGGTTGGCGGGCACATCAAGACTTTGGTCGGCTCGATGCGCTTGCGAAAGTTGTCCACACCGTATTTCTCAACCATTTCCACCTTCGCAACGAGGTGCTGCGGGCAAATGACGTGGGAAAGTTTGGACATTGCGCTTCTCCAGTTTGTGTGAGGATTGAATCCGGTGTGGAACTGGGTTACCAAAAGATAAGGCTTCAGACTTCAAAGAAGTCGGTCGTCGCATCGGGCGACACATGGCGCCGCCCCTACGATAACGAAAATAGCAGAAGAAACGCCGCCCGAAGCCGGCGAGCCGCCGGCGCTCCCAGGGAGACGCCATGCGCCGCCCCTACGATAACGAAAATAGCAGTAGAAACGTCGCCCGAAGCCGGCGAGCCGCCGGCGCTCCCAGGGAGACGCCATGCGCCGCCCCTACGATAACGAAAATAGCAGTAGAAACGTCGCCCGAAGCCGGCGAGCCGCCGGCGCTCGCAGGGCCATGCATGGCATCGCCCCTACGCTCCTACTGCTTGTACTTAATCGAGCAGCCGTAAGACTTGGTCGATGAAATGGCAACTGGTTTCTTTGCCATTGTTTCGTTGAGAGCAGCGGCTACAAAATTCTTCGCAGTCTTGGCGGCTTCCTTATCCGGACTTCTGTTGTCGTCGATAGCGCCCGAATACACAAGCACGCCCTTACCGTCGATTACGTACATTGCCGGAGTTGTCTTTGCACCGTACTGGTGTCCGACTGTTCCTTCGGAATCAATTAGCACCGCAGTTGGTTCAGCGCTTCTATCCTTGAAGGCCTTTTTGTGCTCCTCCGGCGTGCCATAACCTTGCTTACCTTCTGCAGAAGAGCAAATGGAGAGCCAGACTACGCCCTTGCCAGTGTAGGTCTTTTGCAAGTCTTGCATGTTATTGGAGTCATAGTGCTTTTTGACGAATGGACAACCATGATTGAACCATTCGAGAACAACGATTTTGCCTTTGAAGTCGGAAAGTTTGCGAGTCTTGCCATCCCAATCTTTGAGACTAAAAGCCGGAGCCGCTTTGCCAACTGTCGGACCAGCATCAGCTGCCGGAGCAGCGGGAGCCGCTGCTTGAGCATTAGCTGCCTGTGACGTGAATACCGGTGCTGTTACTACGAGAAGTGCCGCAAAAGAGTGCAGCAAATTAGAACGGAAGTGGTTGCGCATGCCAAATTCCTTTAAATAGCTTGGATTACGATGCGGCTAATTGTAACTGTTTTGCTTGACCTTTGTCGCATCAAGTAAAGACTGGACTTCGTCTGCCCGAGCCTTGTTTCCGTGCTCATCAAGCAGACTCTTATACTGCCTCAAGGCTTCCGCGACTTTCGCATCAATTCTTTGCAGGCCGTTCTTTTCAACAATCCGTTTCACTTCCCACAGAAATGACGCCGCTTCATCGTTCATCTTGAGCTTTAGAGCAGCCGTTCCCGCAAGAACTTCCGCATCCAATACCGCGGGATGTTCCGAGCTGAGAGCCTTTTGATTGATCAATTTGACTGCCTTTTGACACAAGTGAGCGGCGGCATCCAAATGTCCTTGCGCCAAGGCGAGTTCGCCGCGCTTCACATAGTAGGAAGCAATCGCAGGATTGGTCGCCGAAGTCGCCTTTTCAATCTTCTCCATCCCATCAACAATCAATTGGTCGGCAATGGCAAACTGCCCGCAGCGCTCCATCGCTTCCGCCGCCTGATGGCAGCTAACAGACGCATCAAGTGGAGTCTTGCTGCTCTGCAGTTTCAAGGTTTCTTCAAGAACAGCCTTGCGATAGTTTTCTTCTTTCTTTGTATCCGACTGCATGTGCGCCGCTTCCATTAGCCCGATCAGATAAGGGAGGCGGAAGCTATCCACTTTACCCTTCGCATCATTGATCTTCATTAGTCCAGTATTGAACTCGGTTTCAGCAGCCCCACCGTTCTTTTGCATCAAGCGCATCCGCCCCATTCTGAGAGTCGTAGAGAGGCTGATGAAGTTCTTGTTGTCTTCATCTGGAATTTTGGCCAGCGACTTTCGCGCCTTATCGAGCTGTTCTTCAGCCTCTTTCAATTGCCCCTCTTCCAGATAAAGATCAGAAAGAGAGATAAGCAAACTGGCAGACGGATAAAGCTTGTAGAGTTTATCCAAAATTTGACGCGCTTCGTCAGGTCGACCGCGCCGCATCTTTAGGGATGCCAATTCCTGCATCATGCCGATGGCGCTCACGTCATCTCGAATTTCCGCATCGTGTTTGCCTTCGAGAATTTCCTTTACAGGCATGACTGCGTAATAAAGCTGCTCTCCATCAGCCAAACGCCCCCAGCGCACATTGTTTTGCGCCATTTTGATTTTGAAACCGTTACTCTCGGCGCGAGCGTTTGGAGCAAACTTGCGCAAAATCTCTTCACCCGAAGTAAGCAAACTGTCCGCCAGCTCGTAGCGGCCGAGATAACTGAGATAGGAAGCAATTGTAGGCACAGACTGAGAGGTGTAACGCAGCGCCTGCTGTCCGGCTAAAACGCACATCGCCAGCCAAAGCAGAATGATAATTCGACGCGAAACAGTGGCACCTCGGAAGCGTCCCTTCCACTCTGCGTAGTCGAGCAAACGCCCGGTCGACGCCAGCCTCTCCGCATAATTTTCAAGGCTGGGACCAACAATAAAGGAGGCCCAGAGACCAGCTGTTTTCGAGTACTCCGCGACCTCGTAATAGGTCTTCTCGGCCTCCTCTGTTTTCCCTTGCCACAGCAAAGCGTCTGCCAGCTTGCCCGTTGGACCCATGACCGTTTGCCACTTTGGTCCGGGCAGCTTTTGCCGCCAGGACAATTCGAAGCGCGCCATACGCTCCAGTATTGAGTAATAGCCGATCAACTCGAACAATTTCCCTGGCAACGACCAGGCGCTGACGATGCAGACAAAAGCGCTGAGGAACGCGGGACAAACAGCATAGAGCAACAAATCATTCTGTTCTGCGCCCATCTTGCTTGCAAAGTATCCGCCCACCGCGAAGTCGACGAAAAACATCAAGCTGGCAGCAAAGAGAATCGCAGCCGCGGCAAAGGAGAAGAATCGCCAGATTAATTGATAAATTGCATGCATCTGTCTAATTAGACACGAAAATGGACGCAAAGTGGGAGTCGGACACTTGACTGCTTCACTTTTTGGAGCCCGGGTTATAATTGGCAATGAACGCGGGGATATAGCTCAGTTGGTAGAGCGCACGGATCGCACCCGTGAGGCCTGGGGTTCGAATCCCCATATCTCCAAATCTTTTCAAAACCAAGCAAAGTGACACCGAATATGGTGCCCGGTGATCGCATCGCTCGATGTATAACCCTTCTCATCCTCATTGAACAGGGGAATCGAGCAAAACGTTTTGCAGAGAACATCGATCCTCGCAAGCGCCGGTTGGCAAATGGCACATTCTACCTGAGAAACACCCACCACTTGAAATCCCCGGTTTTCAGTGGACCGTAACGGTCCGAAACCGAATCAGCGACCGATAAACTCAAGAAGCCAGCCTAGCAAGGGTTTCCAGCCGCAGGCTCATTTCTTAAAAAGGCTTTGTTTACGTCATGGGGCGCCCAGGCTTGGCTTATCAATGCTCCGGGTGTTAGTATGTCTGAACTGAGGGCTATTAGCTCAGGTGGTTAGAGCGCACCCCTGATAAGGGTGAGGTCCGTGGTTCGAGTCCACGATGGCCCATATTTTTCAAACTCAGTACCTGTAATGCATTCCGCCGTCACCTTGCGGAATGTGTTTTTTTTGAAAACGGCCCGAGCATTTGGTCCGTCCAGCCTTAGTTCTTGTTCTTTCCAGCCGAGTCATCCCGCTGGCCGTTGAGAAGGGCCTTCTTCCTGTCTTCAGCGGCACTGGCGTCCAAGTGTCGATTCTGTTGGCGCAAAATTGCGATTCGCAATTCCAACGCCTTAATAAGTAGATCGGCTTCTGCATCCATCTCTTCCAAAATCGTAACCGCCTTCTCGCTCATCGCATCGGCTTCTTTGCTCTTTCTCAGCTCGTGCTGAATCGCGGACAAACCAAGCAAAGTTCCGGCATACTCGAGGTTCTTCTCACCATAGAGGTCCAGCCTGAGCGTAGCCAATCGGCGCAAAACCTTCTCAGCCTTCTCGCCCTGATTGATATTTACGTAAAACTCGGCGCAATCGCCAAGAGTATATTCGAGCACCTCAGGCTGGAATCCGGAAACATCCTCTGCCGCCAAGACTGCCTTCTCGTACATTGCTTCAGCTCGCTTGTCCCTCTTTTCCGCAAAGGCCGAGGCGATGCCGCGCAGAAAAACGGGAATCGACGTTATTCCCATCAATCCCATTGAGTTTTTGTGGGTCATCAGGACCGAGCTGATTCTGTGCGCGTCATCAAGCCTGTCCGTTCGTAAGTACTCTTCGATCAAGAGCGCTGCCGCAAATCCGAAGGGCTGAGCGCACTCGGGCAAATTTTCGCACGCAGTGTCAAACACTTCCTGCGCACGTTTCATTGCCTCGTCGGGCGAGAACACACAAAGTATGCTCGCTATCTTAAAGCGCTCCTGAAGCGCGTTTGAAGAGTTTCCCTCGGCTGGAGTTATCGTACCAAGGATTGCTCGTGCTTCCTTCTCTCTGCCGGAATCTGCATAAAGCTGAGCTAGTTTCATCACAAATGCTTTATACCAATCATCGCCTTCTGAACTGAGAGCCAGCCCGTGTTTCAGCAGCGTCTCCGCATCATCAAATTTGCCGATTGAACTGAAATCGTATGCCAATTCCATCATGCGACCGACGCGTTGAGGCTTGGTCATACACAATGTTGAGACCTGATCCTTCTGATCGTGAAGGCACTTGAGCAGCTCATCGTCACGACCGAGACGCAGGTAGAAATTGATCAATGTGCGGCGGATGTTCAAAAGAAGCTGCACAGATTCTGCCTGTCCATCTAGTTTTTCAATCGATTTAGTAAGTATCTGCTCTGCTTCATCAAGCCGGCCGGTTGCTCGGTAAACCTCAGCCAGAGAGACTTCAGCTTTCACAAGATCGGGATGGGTCGGCTCCAGCAAATCACAAAGGGTATCCAAACCTCGCTTAATCAGCTTCTCTCGCTCCAGCAAAATGTTTTGATTCATGCCTTGAAGGGCCATGAAATCCGAAGACATAATCAAAGCGCGCGCAGTGCTGTAGTGCCTCTCGCCAAAACCATTGATCATAATCTCCATGGCGCGCGCGACCATCGGCTCGTACTGCGAGCGTTCTTCAAGAAACACGCGGGCTGCAACAGTCTTCAGCAGATATCCAGCCACCGCCGGATGTTCCCTTCCATAGAGCTTCTCCGCTACTTCCAGCGCTTCACGCGCCAACTCATAAGCCTTCGTTCGCTCATCAGAATCGCGCGCCAGGTCGCTCTTAATCGCCAACAGTCGCGCCAAATAAAAAGCCGGCTCAGTTTCCAATTCCGCGCACAAGTCGAGCCCTTTCTGGCAATAATCCTTCGCTTCGGCGAGAGCCTGCGAAAAACCAGCACGCAGCATCGCGATCTTTACCGCGGATTCCTTTTCGACCTCGTCAAAATAAACCTTCTCATCCCAACCAAATCCGAAGCGCGGCCAGCCACAGCAAGCTTCATCCCGATAGGCGCGAGTGTTTGCCTGAGCTTTGCTTTCAGCGTATTCGTTATAAAGGTTCTCCAGGCGATTTACAGCATCGCTGCCTTCCTCGAGAAGCGCGCGCTCATGGCGCAACACAGCAATCTGCCAGAGCATTTCGCCCGCATAAATCAACTTCTGCTCTTCTCTCAAGAGTTCGATCGCCTCGTCCAGACCCTTCTCCATCTTCGCGTACTCGTTGTGTACGTACCAAAGGTTGACAAAACTATTGAGGCAAACGGCACGAGTAAGTTTAATGCCGGTCTCGGCTTTCGCTTCTGGTTGGTCGAGAAGTGCAAAGGCCTCTTTCAAGTTTCCTTCGGCATCAAGGTATTTGGAAAGGCTGATATGAACGATAGCCAGGTTATTGAGCAGTGCGCACATCTTTTGGCGCTCGAGAGATTCTTCGCGCCCATAACGAACTGCAGTTTGAAAGGTTCTCTGCGCTTCCGAAAAACGACCGGCTTTGTACAGAGCGATGCCATCGTCGGCTAGTGCCATCGCCTTTGTGCTTTGCTGCCCAGCCTGCATGAGAAATCCCCGGACGCTTAATCTTTCCCTATTTACGGACTTATTGCTTATCTGGGGTTATGCCCGCTGGTAAATAAACTTCGCGGATTGAAAGATGAATTTGCGGCGCAGAACATTGCCGTTCGATAAGCGATTCGCGATTAACAACTCGGCAACAACTGACGTGTAATCTCAGGGCAACTTCGCAACAGAGCAACATCCCTCTCCCCCCTTGCTACTCCTTTCTCTGTTCGAAGTCCAATTTCAAGAAGGCTCTCGGCGCCACTGCCGATCGAGATCAACTAATAACAGACTTTGGGAAGAAGGACGCGCCTCATCGAAAGATGGGGCGTTTGCCTTTGAGTATGTCAATTCTGCTTTAACAATTGGGATGCGGCAGCAATTGGGAAACGGCACCAATTGGGAAGCGGCAGCAATTGGGAAGCGGTAGTAATCGAGAAAGAAGAAGAAGAAGAAGAAGAAGAAGAAGAAGAAGAAGAAGAAGAAAAGACCGGTCACAGCCGGTCTTTTCCAAACAGTTGAATTTGTCGTACTTTCCTTTAAGCAGTCTTCAGCTCATAGGGTTTCAGCTTAGCGACCAACTTATCAGCTGTTTTCTTGAATTGTGGATTTGCTTTTGCGTACTCTTCAACAGATGCAATGAGCTTGGTTACCGACTGTTCGTCCTTAATGAACTGATGATTTCCAAGATCTTTGATAGCGACCTGCTTCTGAAGGGCGCGCATTAGCACGACTTTCTGAGCTTGGAGGTCCTGAGAATTTTCGTCATTTCCTTTGGGCAAAGAATTGGCAAGCATGTTCTCAGCTACCTGCCAATAACCCTGACCAGACTTTTGCGTCGATACGGTGTACAAGGCGCGCTTTTCATCAGCATTCTTTGCCTGTAACGGCTGTTCGCTTGTTATGGGAGCCGACTCGATCTTCTTGCCACCCATCTCAAAAGTGAATCGATTTGTTTTGAGATCGAGGTTTGCGTTGGTTCTGACTATCTCATCTTTGCCCTTTTCTCTCACGTTTCCTTTTTCGTCGACCGTGTAATCAACTTTGTTCTCTCCGACTTTCTCATTAAAGGAAAGAAGCTTTCCATCTTTGCTTACAGTGAATACTCTTTCGGAATCCTGATATTTGATCGGATTACTGGTTACGTTTTCTACGACCTTGTTCTTGTTGTCATCACCTTTTGGCGATTCAATATTTCCATTCAGCGAAAACTGTTTGGTCTCCATATTGAAATTGGCACCGCTGCCTACAAGGTTGCCGGACTTGTCAGTTACCTGACCTTTATCATCTACCTTATACTCACTGGTCACGCCATTCTTTGTTTCGGTAAAGGAGACAAGCTGCTTCTGCTCGTTGATTTTAAACGTACGAATGGAGTCATTGTAGGTAACCAGTTCAAAGCTTTCTTTACCAACTACTTCAGACGACTTCGGCGCGGATTGTCTTTTGGCGAGGAAGTCCGCATAACTGTCATAGCCGCTTCCACTGGCGATTGAATCCCTAGTGAGATAACCATTTGCGTCTTTTAGCGTGTTTACTTCTTCGCTATTCCAGTTGGCGCTAATTTGCTTGAGCTTCTCAACAAACTTAGCGGGGTACAAACCTTCCTTGTCAGGTCCCTGGTACTTCTCAGCTTCCGCGACAAAATTGTCTATATTTGATTGAGACATTCTGCCATCTTCGCCACTCCAAAAGGATTTCTCAGCATCTGTGAAAGCTCGAGAATTATTCGGGTCCAGAAGCACGTCTGCATATCCGGACTGTTTATTACTCTCGACTGCAGCTTTCTTCTTAACATTAGACTCGTGACTAGAGAGAAAGCTATCGAGGTCCCTGCTGGTGATATTCTCGGAGTTGAAACTGCCGCGATCGTTCTTGTTGGCATTTCTAATTTCATCGAATGAAATAGAAAGCTCGGGGAGCATCAACTTATCAAGCTCGCTTCCATCTCTCTTTCCAGTAGCAAGTGCGACCGCTTTGGTATCGACAGACCGAGCAGTAATTTCGCCGGTGGTGGCATCCTTCAGCTTGCCACCGTTCTCTGGGTCTTTCAAATATTGAACCAACATCACGTTGAGATCGGAGCCCATTGCCTTAGTCAGCTCATTGCGATACTGCTCACGAAGTGATTTATCGGTGACGTTCTTTTCGAGATCATCTATCTCTTGTTTAAATCTCTTGTAGCTCTCGTCAGGACTGCCTGCCTTTTTTATGGCATCCGCATCATTTTTAGCTTCCGTCGATGCTGAAGTGTTGTCCTTAACTCTTTCGTTTTCACCGGCCATAGTAATTCTCCTTAGAGCAATAATCTGGGATCACCAACACTGATTGATGAAGTTGGTTGATGTGCACGGGGCAGTGCATTCGTATGCGGGTAATGTAATGCTAAGTTGTTAACGAGATGCAAAACGACGAAATAGGCTGGGCGCAAAGTATCCGTTCGCAATTACGCAACGAGATACTTGGAGTCAAAGAGGCTCCACACGCCGCCATCTTTGTATTCTTCCGCCTGCGCAACCTTACGATCTTGCACTCCATCCTTGATCATGGCATTGTCGCGAGGATCATCACCGTACGTCCCGGAACCGCCAAAGGGGTTTAAACCATAGGGAGAACTGGGATTTCCCCAATTCGTCTTGCTGGTGCCTTGCTTCTGCTGCTCGACGCCCGCTTGCTGTTCGAGGAAGTTCGAAGAAATGCCGGTAGCGGTGCCTATATAACCGTAGTGCCAATTACCGTAATCTTCGTACTGGATATTGTTAACGTTGTCGCCTGAGCGTGGCGACTTGTAATCCCAATCACCGCCTGTTTTCACCTTGTCGCGAAACCAGAAGAATTTGCTGCCGCTGAGCACATAACCGTCTGCATTCTGCGCTTCTTCCACATCCTTTTGTAGATTGACATTTGGCGGTACTTCCTGAATCACTTTCGATTCTAGAGCTTTTTCCGCCTCCGGCGAACCGTTGGTCAGGACATTATTGTTGGAGTCAGTGATGACACGAGAATCTTTATCGACTCCGCTAGTGATAATAGTGCCGTTATTCAGTTCACGGCGGGCGTAAGTCGGCTGATCTTTGTTATCTTCATTGCGCGTTACTACATTGCCACTGCGGTCTGCCGTCACACGGAAGTTGCGACCAAGCGTTTTTCCATCTTTATCTATGGCTTCGTATTTGGGAACCATTCGCTTGTTGCTCGGATCTTTTTCGTCTACAACTTCTTCCATTTCACCCGTAAATTTGTAGGTGGTGCCTTGCGAATCGGTGTATTCACGCACTCGCGAGCCGGTATCCGTCTTGTCGATGACCAGAGTCCGCACCGGACGGTTGATGCTTTCGATTGTGATGTACTCGCTGCCGCCCTCCATTTTGCTTGTTGTCTTGCCGCCACCCACATTTGCGTAATCGGTGGTTTCGACACCATTGGCGGTTATTGTTTTGGTAATTTGGGTCGACCTGTCCTTCATTAAGACAGTGCCGGTGTCACGATCGACTTCTAGATCAACGCCCTGTTTCTGAACTGGATTACTAAGATCGCGGAAACTACCATCTTCTTGCCGATTGTATGTTCTGCCATTAAAGTCGCGATAGCAATTCAAAGTGCCGCTTGAATCGTAGACAAACTCAGAGCTGCGCCCGTCAGAATTCGCTATCTTCATGCGCATGGTCCCGTCCGGCTGGTCTTCGCGGGAAATGACCGAGCCATCGGTGCTCTTTGGCTGATTGTCAGTCAATTGCAAATCGGGCAAGGAAGACTCACGAACAGCAGTTGGGGTGTCGGTCTTATTCTCGCTGCGGCGTCGCATTTCCTCCAGAGCCTCTTTCGAGGCGTTTTCTGATTCATTGCGACTATCTTTGAGGTCATCGGTCTTCTCTGCCTTTTTTTCGTTCGCCATCGGAATCTCTCCAACAAGGACAAATCGGACGATAAACTCAAGTTGTTAGCGAGGCGTTAAACGCGCAAAGCGCCTCCGCGCGCGGTCCCGACAAAGCGAAAGCATGTATTCAATCTTGCCCACAACTAAACGAGAACAGGATTCCAAGCCTGCGGGTTGCGAACAATGTCACCGTTCTTATCGCGCACGTATTCGTTAATTCCGAAGAAGTCGCGTCCCAGACGGCTTAGTGCTTTACGGTCGTACTCTTCTATGTATAGATACATATCAGGACACTTGGTTTGCAATTCCTTGCGAGTCTCTTCGTTCTGGCAATACATTCTCATTGCGTTGGCGAAAGTCTCACTGGGATTGTTAGCAGGGCGCATAGGTTGAGAGATCTTTTCCTGCTCGCTCATTTGCTGATCTGTCAAACGTCCTTGTGGCTGGTCTTCCAGCGAATTACCATTTTCATCAACCAATCGCCAATAGATATCTGTACGTTGATTTTCGGCATTTTTCTCCTCGACAAATTGATAAAGACGTCCATCCTTCGTCTCGATCGCCAAGTCGTCATCCTTCGGTCCAATCTTTCTCCAGCCAAGTTCTGCGATATCATGCTTCGTCATAAAACTAGAGCGATGTCCAAACTCATGAAGCAGAACACTACCAAGACTTTGTCCATCTTTAGTATCTTCTTTTGAAAGAACTTTCTCCGTACTATTGATCACCACTCGAGAATTAGCAAACATGCCGTTCTCTGACGAATGATAGGCTGATGCTCCTTTCGTCTCATTCGAAAACATGATAGACATTTTGTTCAGAGAGAATATGTTCGGCTTGACCGCTGCTTGATTTTTGGACAGCGCCCATTCCAAAATTTCGAGCTCTGCCAAAGTAGGCTCTCTTAATTTGTCGCGATCCTGGGGTGGACAGGTCTCCTTCGTCTCAAAGACAACTCCATATTTCTTCTCGATTTCAGCTTTCATTTGCTCCCGCACTTCAGGCGTTTCCTTCCGCGTGGTTTCACTATTTTCAATCGATAGCTTGGGCAAAATCGATTGAAGGAAAGACATCTCACCTGCAGCACCGGAAGCACGGACGTCCACAGGTTTGTAACTCGGACTAATCGTGTCCCGCAAAAGACACTCAGAAGTATCGCGCTTTTGCTCTTCGGTGAGTGAGAGCTTTGCTTCTGCTGCGCCTTGTAATTGGTCGGTTGGCATGGAAAATCCCTTTTCGTAGGAGAACCTTTGACGGATCCTAAGCTCTTGTTGTTAGCAAAACGCAAACTGGCATAATGGATAGATAAAATTCAATTGTGCAAAGATCAACCGCAACGGCAGACCAATCGGAATACACAATGAGAAATTGCTTTGAGCATTAGACCGTCTCTCCGTGACGCAACATACAAAGGAGTCACTCACGCACTGGTCGCAGTGTCAATCTGCGCTTCCACGACGGCCTCGAACGCAGGCAATTCCACCCAGAATGAAGTAGTCTTGGCGTTTCCCAATGAGAGGGGTTACGGAAACATCAGCAAAGTAACGCGCGTAAATGAACTAGAAACCAATGCCAAACGAATCCCGCTCGGGGAGGCGAAAGGAACCATCAAGTTGCCGCCGGGCACGATAGTGTTTTACGAGCCCGGTCCGAAGTTTTTCCAGTACCCCCAAATGATCAAGAAGCTCGCACCTAATTCGATCCAATACATCAAATTGCAATTCACAGCGATGGATGATGGCGAAGAAAAAATGAGCGACAGCGCCATTGGTTATTTGCCGCACCTTAAAGGTTTACAGGCAGCAACTTTCGATAAATCCGATACAACAGATGAAGGTATTTCGAAACTTGCCGGCATGCCAAACCTACGTGCGGTTTCCGCGACAGAAAGCATGGTCAATGGTGCATGCCTAAAGAGTCTCGCTTCGTGTCCAAAACTGCTTATGGTGCGCTTCGGCGCTATACAAATCAATAACGACTCCCTAAGTTATCTGAAAGACTTCAAGTCGCTCAGACGCTTGGTCCTCAGTCGCAGCGGGTTGAATAGTCGCGGAATTCAAAACATCTCTATGTGCCAGAGTGTGCGAGAGTTGGACATCTCGAATAACCCGAAGATTTCTGATGCAGATGTACCTAAGTTAAGGTCATTGAAGAAACTGGAATATGTCAATTTGCGCTGCACCGCCGTCACAATATCCGGCGTAAAGGCACTTACTGCCGGCAGCAATGTGCGAGTCATCATGCCGAAAATGTTTAGTCAATACACTAAAGTCGAGCAAGACGAAATTAAACGAATGAAGAGCAATGTGCGATTCGACCTCGATCACATACAATTCGACCCTGATTACAAGACAATCTTTGGAACAATCAATCGCAAGTGAGCAAAATTCAAAACTGCCATTGGCTGCTTCAAGGTCGTCGCAATCAATCTCCAACAGAAAACCCGCCGGAGGGACGGCGGGCTTTCTGCCTTGCTGGTTGTGGAAACTTGTTGCCTAAGAATCGAAATTGATCCTGATTGAATCTTTGATTACTTGACCGGTCTGTCCGTCTACTTGCATGGAATACACCTTCCCATCCGCGGTAGTAATTCGCGAGGTGTAGTTGCCGCTTGATGGGTCGAGTTGGTTCTCGACGGATCGCACATATTCAGAGACTTTGCTTCCGGTTCCATCGTCGAAATTCATTTTGACTGAACTATCTTGGTAGTCGACATGCCTGTAAGTCATGACGCCGTTTGCGTTGATGTTCTCAGTTGCAGTGAATGGTGTGTCATTCCACCACATCATGTTAGCGCCGTATCCACTGTCTACTTGTCCCTTATAGGAAACTGTTCTCATCCCAGTGTATTGGCTAATTACATCGCTAACGGTTTCGCGGCCTTCAACGTCATAATTCCAAAAGCCTTCCATGTCATAGTCGCCATTTTGTCCTTGCTCCAAACCTGGCGGCTGAAGCGGATTATAGACGCCGTCGACGGGATTCAACTTCATGTCCGCAAGCTTGATCCCATTGGACGTGGTAAACAGCTCTTTCTTCTCTTCATCGGTGAGCGGCTCAGGCTCACCATTCGGTGCAACTTCCGCTGTAACTATCTGCTCCTGCGCTTTTTCTACTGCATTACTTACTTCTTTGGGAATATGGATCTCCTGTCCGATAGCTAGATGATTTGCGCTCTCTCTGGTTTCACCATTAAAAGCAATAAGCTTGTCCATCATTTTGGCGACATCGGATTCCTTTACGTCGGAAGGGTTATCCGTTTTCATCTGCGACATTACGACATTGCGCGCAACTTTCCAGTAAGTGTCGCCTTTCTCAACGGTATGAGAATAGGTTCCGTCAGAATTCTCAGAGAAAACCATTCCATTGCCTTTACTGCCAGCCGTAGCCGCGTTGCTTTCGCCTTTCTGCGACAACAATTCCGCGATAAGTGCATTGAACTTCTCTGTCTGCATCTCTTTATCAAAAGAAGGACCGATGCCCTCGATAGTAAATTCAGGCAAATGCTGTTGTGCTGTAGACGCCAGAGCAGAGGTGTTAACGTAAAAATCTGAGGGATCCCGGGTGAAATCATATAGATTCGGTTGAGGCAAAGCTTCCTTCAGCGAATCCAAATTAACATCGTACTGAACATCGGCCATTGGTCTGGTCCTCAGCAAGGGCTGGTCGTAGCACTAACATAGTTGGGCGTTTGGACATCGGTTGGACAAACGGCTTTGCCCATATGCGAATGGCGTTGAGGCTGCTATAGTGCGATTGAACGCGTTTGACTCCCGCATTGAAAAGACGTCTGGCCGATTAGAAAAACCTGGCAAGCGGGAAAAAGAAGAATAATCGGCGAAAGAGACTTAGATGGCGAAAATCCTAATTGTCGAAGACGACACATTGATGGCGCAGAGCGTCGTCGACATGCTTGAGCAGGATCATTTCACTGTGGAGCATGTAAGTGACGGAGCAGACGGCTGGGACAGGTTGGCGACACTTGAGTACGACCTGGTCATTTTGGACTGGAATCTCCCCTCTATGGAAGGCATAGATGTTCTCAAAAAGATGCGAGATTCCGGGAAAGCGACTCCTGTCATTATGTTGACCGCCAACAGTGGCATCGACAGCAAGGTCACAGGACTGGACGGCGGGGCTGACGACTACCTGACCAAGCCATTTAATCTGATTGAATTGAAATCAAGAGTAAAGGCGCTGCTCCGGCGCCCGGCGGAGTATAAGGGCGAATCCTTGACAGCGGGCGACCTCACTTTGCACGTAGCGGAATTCAAATGTTTCCGCCGAGGCAAAGAGATTAACCTTCATCCAAAAGAGTTTGCTTTGCTCGAATATCTGATGCGCAACCGTGGACGCGTTTTCAGCGTGGATGAACTCCTTGATCGCCTCTGGTCCTGCGACTCCGATTCGTCCATAGATGCAGTTCGCAAGTGCATCACCCGCTTAAGGCAAAAAATCGACATCCCCGGCAGTCCCTCGCCTATAACAAACATCGTTGGTCGCGGCTACAAAATAGATGAGTAATCATGCTTAAAGGACTGTCGCTGCGCCGGTTGGGAATCATCATCGTGACCGTGCCGGTTCTCTTCAGTCTGGTTTTCCTGTGGTTTTTGATGAATGCTTTGCAGGACGCTGAGCGCGATTTGAAAGGACAAATTCTGGGAGCAAAACTCGCAGCTGTCATTGCAAATCTGCAAGCCGAATCATTTAACGCCGCATTGCAAGCTCGAACATGGCATTCAAAACGAAGTGAAGACGCAGGCGAACGACTGGACAAATCACTGGCCAGCATACAAAAGTCGGAAGGTGATTTGAAAGAACTTTTGAGGAACGACGAGAAAAAGCAATATCTTGTCGCCAATTCCATCGAAGATAGTCAGAAGGCAAGGCGTTTTCTGTCAGAGATTAGAACTGGTGCGAGCACTCACTATGGCGGCAACATTGATCCGCGAATTTTTCACAAGCAAGGCTTCACATATATGAATACTCTTGTGGAAAACTACAGAGAGCTAAACGACTACGCGATGGATCTGCAGAAAAACGCTACAGCAGACAAGTCACGCGAATGGGTTGTGACGACAATGACTGTTGGTATCGTCGTCAACATTTGCATCGCCATCGGACTCGGCTACTTTTTCTCTACTTATATAGCGGGCAGAATTCTTCACGTGCGCAACAACGCTCTGTTATTAGGCACCGGAAAGCCTCTCAATGAGCCGCTGAAAGGCGACGACGAAGTTGCGCAGCTAGACACCACCTTCCACGGCATGGCCGAAGCTCTGACGGAAGCAAACAGCAAACAACTGGCATTGCTGGACAACGCAGCCGATGTTCTTTGTTCGCTGGATGAGCATCTTACGCTGCTGCGAGTGTCCGCATCCTGCGAGAGAGTCTGGGGATATGCGGTCGAGGAAGTGACAGGATTGCGCCTTGTGCAAATCTTGGAAAAAGAGTCTGCCGCTAAAACCACGAGATTGGCAGAAGAGCACATCAAAGCCAAGTCACAAGGCGCGTTTGATGCGCGTCTTGTGAAAAGAGACGGGAGAATAATCGACGTTGTTATCTCTAGTTTTTGGTCAACAAGCGAGCGCGCGCTTTTTTGCGTTGTCAGAGATGTAACTCGAGAGCGCGAGTTCGAAAGAATCAAACAGAAGTTGATGGACACGGTGGCTCACGATTTACGTTCGCCCCTCGCCTCAATTCGAGCAGTATTGGAATCGCTTGCGCTGGGCGTAATGGGGCAACTAAGCGACAACGCCGTGAAACGAATCCGCGGTGCCGAATCTTCAGCGGATCGTTTGCTGAGATTGATCAACGACCTTCTCGATTACGACAAGTACGAATCAGGACAATTTACACTCAATCTCGAAAGTCATTCCATTCAGGAACTGGCGTACAGTTCTATCGTTTCAATCGAATCTTTGATTGAGGCAAAACATTTGACGACCAAAGTAGAAGGACAGGATTTTGCCGTAAATGTCGACTCAGACCGCCTCACGCAAGCCCTCGTGAACATACTGTCCAACGCTGTTAAATTCTCGCCTGACGGTGGCGTTATCAAAATTACGACCAAGAAAAAGAACAACGATGTACTCGTAGAAATTGCCGACCAAGGCCCCGGAATTCCGGACAATTTCAAGGCACACGTTTTTGAGCGTTTCAAACAAGTGGAATCTGAAGCACAGAAACATAAAGGAACCGGGCTTGGGCTGCCAATCGCCAAACAAGTCGTCGAAGCCCACGAAGGGCAAATCGGCGTGCGAGACAATGAAGGCGGCGGTACAATTTTCTGGTTTTCCGTGCCGATGGAAACCGCTGAGAAAGTAGACAAAGCCGAGGCATCATGATCGCAGGGCAAATGTCAATACGGAGGAGAAGCGCTGTGATCGTGTGCGCGATTATTGGAACAGTTTTGCAGTTACCCGCGGCGCAAGCTGATCGTACGGTTTCGTTTCCAAATACCCAAATTCCGATCGGAACGGTAATGACACACCCGTCGTCCAGTGGAACACAGCTCAGGATGCATGGCACATCGAGAGGCACGTTCTTAGTGAAGGATGGCGACGTGTTGTATCTAGTACCAACGCCGGAGGGTATGCGCTATTTCGATACCCTCTCGAAATTGAAACCTACAGATATTCAGCATCTCCGCCTGCACGATGTTCCAATCTCAGAAAGCAATCTCAAGACAGTCTCGAAAATGAGTGGTCTGACGCACCTAGATCTAAGTTATTCCGACATCAATGATTCGGTATTCCAATACATTGAACAGTTGAAAAACCTAGAGCAACTGGACATGTCGTCAACGCTTGTGCGCGGAACGACGCTGAAAAAACTCAAATCGCTTAAACACCTCGTTGCGCTAGACTTGGCGGGCACTCGCATTCACGACTTTGCTGTAAACACTATCGTAGAGTGCTGTCCGAAACTGGAGAGACTAAATCTCGCAGCCACCTATATCACTGATGATTCAATTCTGAAACTGCAAAAACTGCCTTACCTGCGAAAGCTAAGAATCTCCAAGACGAATATCACGGACAAATATATAGACAAGCTGCTGACACTCAAACATCTGGAAAAGCTTACCCTATCTCACACAAAAATTTCGCCAAAGAAACTGCGAGATCTGAAAGCCGCTAAGCCAAACTGCAAATTCGTGTTCAAAGAAAGCGACGACTGAGCTCTCAAATCTGCAAAGTTCTTTGCTCGAAGTTAGAATAAGTAGAATAGTGATGCAGGAAAGAGATGAGCCAGGCTTCGAAGATTCACGCAGTCACCCACTTTATCCACAAATATTTTCTGCCGCTATTAATAGCCAGCTACGTGCTTGCCGGTGTTGCACCGGGGTTTGGAGCCTTTCTGAGGGGTATGTCGCTTGGGGCTGTTGATCTTCCCGGTATTGGCAAGACGAATTTTTCTCTGTCTATGCTCATGCTCTCATTCCTTTTATTCAATGCAGGTTTAGGGATTCGTGCAAAAGAGCTGATTAATCTCAAGAAAAAACCATATGTGTTGCTAGCTGGATTTTTGGCAAACATTATCATTCCAGTTGTTCTTATCATCGCAGTAAGAGGATTAATAGGTCTTTGGCATAACCCTGACGAACTGGACAATCTGCTTGTTGGTCTGGCTTTGATCATCGCAATGCCAATTGCGGGCTCGTCAGCGACATGGACTCAAAATGCGAATGGAAATCTTAGCCTGAGCCTTGGCCTGGTACTTCTTTCGACAGTATTGAGCCCACTTACGACTCCAGTTGTACTTCACATTTTCGGTTTTATGACCTCCGGAGACTACTCAGAGGATCTTCATGAAATAGCACAGCAAGGCACAAATGCATTCCTTTGTTTAACTGTCGTCATTCCTTCACTTGCGGGAATGTTAGCTAGTTTTCTTCTTGGAGAGAACAATACTCAGAAGCTCAAACCCTACCTAAAACTTGCCAATTTTTTGGTGTTGTTGACTCTTAACTATTCAAATGCAACGAACAGCCTCCCAGCGGCATTCAAAAACCCGGATTGGGACTTTCTACTGTTTATTTTAGTCATGACTGGGTTTGTTTGCTCGGTCGCGTTTGGCGCAGGATACTACATCTCGAGAGTCTTTCATGCAAACACTTCCGACAAAGCGGCCTTAATGTTCAGTCTTGGAATGAATAATAATGGGACCGGTTTAGTGCTTGCCGCAACCGCCTTAGCCGACCATCCAGCAGTTATGCTGCCAATGATCTTCTACACTCTCGTACAACAAGTCACTGCAGCCATAGTGGACTGGAAAGTATTTAAGTCAAAAGACTAACGATGTTTGTCCAACGAATGTCCAAACAGCTCCGTAGTATGAAAGTACTCCAGCGGAGCGGGCTCGCCAAATCTCTCCTCGCCTCACGCCAACCAATGCACCGGCGAGCTCGCAATGCCCTCCCATTTCTCAAAACAAGTTTGGAACAGGGTGTGTAGGACTGTCGGGCACGAAAGTGTTCGGCAGCTCTGCACTTTAATGGGGGGCACCCATTTTATAAAGTCCTCGGCGGTACTTCACGATGCATTTCGATGTAGGGAGCAGCCCGCGCCAAGAAGAATTGACATCTAGGTATTTTCTGTAGGGGCGGCATACATGCCGCCCGCGCGAAAGGCGCATGGAATGCGCCACTACGCGGACCTATAGATTCCTCGGTAGCGGGCGACGCACGGCGTCGCCCCTACAAAAGGCGGTCGCATGCAATGCGACCCTACATTTTAGGGATGCGGAACCAGAAGACGCTTCCTTTGCCGGGTTCGCTTCTCACGCCGATCTCTCCGCCATGGGCGACAACGATGTCGCGGCAAATAGAAAGACCAAGCCCGCTTCCCTTTATGTCGCGGGAGGTGATTGATTCGATTTGTTCAAAGCGCCTGAACAACCGATCCTGCTCAGCAACTGGAATTCCGGGGCCCTGGTCTTTAACGTGAACTTCAACGAACTTGTTTGAAGTCATCGTTGTGACTTCGATTGCAGAACCGCTCGGAGAAAATTTGATCGCGTTGGAAAGCAAATTGACTAGAACTTGAATCAAGCGATGAGAATCTGCCTGTAATGAAGTCGTATCTGAAACATTAGCCGCCACTGAGATATCTTTCTTTGCAGCAAATTCCGCAACCGAGGCAATTGCAGACGACACAATTTCCTCCAGTTGGCACCCAGACAGTTCTACTTTCATCGCCGTGGCGCCATGCACGCCACCACCAGCAATGGCGTCAATCTTTCCAAGTTCTTCAATGAGCGATATCAATCGATCGGTCGTGCCAACACTCTTAAGTACTTTAGCTCTGCCAGATTCTGTCAGTGGACTTGCCGTTTGTGAAGATGCGAACAAAACCTCCCTCAGCGCACGCAACGGCTCCGCCAAGTTTTTCTGCATTGACTCGTAGTAATCACGCATCTCAAGGTCAGCGGCTATCAGTTTTTCAGTCATGCGATGGAAGGCCTCATCCATATCGGATATCTCGTCCTCGGCAGGCATACTTCGATCAAGCATCCGACCATCTAAAAAACGATTCACATTCGAGTCGATTCTGCGAATGCGATTGCGCACACTCTTCGTATAGAAGGTCGCCAAAACAATCGCCATGAGAATGTTCGGCAACACAAGCGAAACAATCAAAAGGAGATGCCTCTGGTTGGAGGCCCTCTCCGTCCACTGTCCATAGAGGTCATTCGCTTTACCCACGTCGTTGAAATACTTGGCGTCGTCTGCCAGTGGAAGAACTTGATCCATGAGCTGCTTTCTAAAGGCAGCGACATTGAAAGATCCAGGGTGGTGCGAAGGGCTCGTCATTTCTTTTATATAGCTGCCTACTAACGCAACAGAGCGATCCATGCGTTCTTCAATTTGGTTGACTCGAGTCTTTTCCTCACTAGACAAATCTGCAGAAAGCGCTGTCAACTTAGTGGTCGACTGTTTCATCGTCTCTTTCAGCCGGTTGTAGACCTTGAGCTCACCAGCAGAACCTTCTGCGCGATATATCAAAACCTGCGAGCCGAGTTGAAAAAAGAGAAGCAGTATGTGTCCTGTCTCTGCCGCAATATCTCTGGCGTTTGCTTGCTTTCTTGCTTCCGCGTTTGCGTCCATAACGACATGCCATAACCAGGACAAGCAAAGAAGCTCCATTGCGATAGGCAAAGCGACAAGAACAAGTCCTTTTGTAGCAAGAGGAAATCGCATACTCAATGCGTTCCTTCATGCTTATCGTCCACACTCTTTCTTGCCTCAGACTCCTTCTTCTCATCGGCAAGAAATTCATTGATGTAATCCACAAGCTCGATGAGTTTCTCTTCCTGCTGAGCCAATCGAGTTTTCTCATCTTCGCTAAACTCTCCGTAAGATCCTTTGAGAGCCAGCGCAACAACATATTGCAGTGTGGTTAAAGGCGTTCTCAAATCGTGATTGATCATCGCTACAAATTCGCGTTTTCGCGATTCAATTGCAGTCAACGAATCATTCATTCGATGGAACGCCTTATCAAGATTGACGAACTCATCACGACCTTGCAGGTTAGGCGCTAATTCACCTCTCTCAGCGCAGCTTCTGAGATTAGCTGTGAGACGATCAATTCTCGAAATAATCGAACGGGAAAAAAATAGGGCAAGAAATCCAGAAAGAAACAAATTTGCTATAAAACCGACGCACATTAGCTTGAACAGCAGGTCGAAATCTGGCTGCTCTCCGGTCAATCGCTGCCGTTCTTGCTTAACAAGCGTATCGAGTTCGGTGATAATCGGAACGAAGATTCGGTTTATCTCTCTGCGCACGCGAGGTGCTTCCAAAACCGCCGTCACGCCCATTTCCATGGGGCGCTCGAATTCGCTGATTATCGCTGCGGCTTCCTCTCCAAGGCTTACAACCTTCTCGGCGCGTTCGCGTTGGTCCGGTCGATCGCGAGTTAGCTCAATCAAATAGTTGCCGCTTTCCTTCGCGGCTTGCTTCCCGTTTCTATATCCATCGGCGATGGCGGGATCTCTGGTAAATCGAAAGAGCGTCAGCAACGAAGCGATACTATAAAAATGAAGACTTACCTGGCTAGCAGCAGAAATGATTGCCGTCGAACGCAAGCGCGAGAGCGTTTGTTTTTCAATTTTCGAAAGCGCGTCAGACAGCTGAAAAGATAGAACAAGCTGGAAAATAAGCGGCACAGCAACAAGAATCAATCCAGTCTCCGCAAGATTGAAGACGCTGTTTTTCAAACCTCTTGCTTTTTCATGGTTTTTCTTCGGCATAAAGTGCAGCTTCAATTATCAATTCAGTCGAATCTTTATCGTCGGATCAGTCTAGTAAGAGAAGAACGAGCAGTTAGTGTTCTGTACCCGCACTGCTACAAACCGAAGCCGTTGCCGAGATGAAATCGTCTCCTTCAGTACAACCAGTTAATATTTGAGGGTATTCGTCCAACATTTCAAGCCTGCTGTGCGTTTGGATGCCATTTAACAAGTCGAAAACAACTCCTCGTTAGAGTGCTTCTAGGGACTATGATTTACCATGGGGAGACCGATGGAAGACTTCGAAACCGGCAATGCCGAGGACGCCACGTTGCGTCAAAGCGGCCCGACCGGCGCACAGGAAACTGAAGGAGCGCGTCCGGTTGAATCCGCGCTTTTCGTGCCTGGCAGTCTTTTCCTTGGCAAGTACAACATTCAAGATCGTATTGGGCTCGGCGGCATGGGTGTCGTTTACAGATGTTCGCAAGTCTTTATCGGAAGAGATCTGGCGATAAAAACACTCAATCAAGGTTCGATGAGCGACGAGGCCGTCCAGCGTTTTCAAACTGAAGCAAAAGCCGCCGGCTCACTCAATCATCCGAATATAGTTTCTGTACATGATTTCGGCGTGACTGACGGTGGCACGCCATACATGGTAATGGACTTTGTACCTGGAAAAACCTTGCAAGACGTGCTCACTGTGCATGGTCAATTGAGCCTCGAGACTGTCATCGACATTCTCATTCAGTGCGCCGATGCTCTCGCACACGCGCATGGGAAAGGCGTTTTTCATCGCGACATAAAGCCCAGCAATATTGTGCTGCTGCAAGAAGAGAGTATCGGTCCAGGTGCGATTCGAATTCTCGACTTTGGAATCGCCAAAATTTCATCAAGTGGCGCGCAGACGCAAGAGCTGACCAAAACCGGCATGGTGATTGGCAGTCCGCTGTACATGAGCCCAGAACAGAGCCTTGGCAGAAAGATGGATGCGCGCACTGACATTTATTCCTTGGGTTGTGTTCTCTATGAGTGCCTCTGCGGCGTGCCTCCATTTCAAGGCGACACTATTATTGAAACTCTTATGTTGCACCAGACCGAGCAGCCGAAGACTCTTCGCGAGGCTTCAATGGGAAGAGAATTCCCGCCTCAATTACAAGAACTTGTCAGCTTGATGATGGCGAAGAGTGTCGAAGACAGAATTGAGTCTATGGGTACTGTCCATCAAATCCTTTTGTCTATAAAAGATGCTCTGCGGAGCGCGGAAAAGAAAGAGGCTGCACTTGCGGAACAGCAGAAGGATACATTGGCAGAGCGACGCAAAAGTTTCATTGCATCTGTGCGTTCACTTCTGTTGAACACGAAGTTAATAATTGCATTGGTGGCGACTGTCGTATTGGCTGTTGCTGGAGTCGTCATCACGCAGCTCGAACCACAAAAGGAAGTCAAATCGATAAAACCAATTCCGCTTCTGGATGGCGGACTAGCAACTCCTGAAATCGAGCAAGCTTCCTACGATCAGAAGATAAAGCGCGCACTAACTGAATCGAGAAGCCGTGGATGGGAGCATACATCAATTCCAAGCTGTGAATTCTCACAGAGCCAGTTCAAGTTGCTCGCAAGTGCAAAGTGGCTAAAGAGGCTAACTTTAGTAGAGTGCTCACGCTTCACGCCTGAAGGTATCAAGACATTGCTGAGCGGAAATATTGAGGTCTTAGACCTTCGGGGCTCAGAGCTTAATGAGCAAAGCGTCGAAGCGGTCGCAAAGTACGGAAGCAACCTGCGCAACCTTAGCTTGAGCAAATGCACAAACGTCTCGCCGAAAGCCATCAAAGCATTAGCACAGCTAAAGAAACTCGAATACTTGGATTTATCAACACTTCCTGTCAGTGACGATGTTCTGAAGGTTATCGTCGACGGCATTCCGCATATGAAGGAGCTGAGTCTGACGGACATTCCATACATCGGCGACAATTCTGCGCGGATCTTAGCGAGACCAAAGAGAAATTGGGGCTTTGGCCTTTCGAATACTTCAATATCAGACGAGGGTTTGAAATATTTCGGAAAGAATATTCACTGGCTGTATCTGAGTGGCAATCCTCGTATAACGGATAAGGGAATTGAGACTTTGATTGCGAACTGTCCTGAAATCAAAATCTTGCAAATTCCCGGTACGTCGGTTACGCCTAGAGCTATTCTCAAAGTGCTGCAGATGAAATCGCTGAATACGCTCCAGATTGGGAGCATGGACATTGATAATGCAACACGCGAAAGAGTAAGAGAAACTGCAAAGTCTCGCGGCATCAATATCTACGACTTTTAGTTATCAGCATCCGCACGGTAGAACTTCACTAGCGTAAGGTCGAAGTCATGCGTCGACCGCATTCTGCAAAGGTCGACGCATGGCTTCGACCCTACAATAAAACCGGCATACTCTGGTCAATCAGCGATTCATTTAAGTCAGATTCCGCACACGACTAAATCCCCGCCCAAATAGCGAAATAGTCATTCTGGACGGCTCGACACCCTTTCGGGTGAGTAGTTTGCGCACAATATCCGGGAAAATACCTTATTACGCGGAATAAGATCATATAGATACCGGACTTAGACAATGCTCGATTCCTCAAAAATGAAAAAGCAGCCGACAGGCTCACGCCTGTTCTTTCGGCCTGAGGCGATTCTGAGCATCACCGTTATCTTCGCCTTTGTACTGGTGGCCGGTGCCGCAATTTCGTCATACATGCATTCGTCCAAAGCTATCCAAGCCGGTCAAAGCGTTGAGAAATCCCAAGAACTGTTGGGCAGTCTCGAGTCGATCGTTTCCATCATGAACGACATGAAAACTCAGGCCGCAACCTATATCCGTACCGGAGACAAAGGCGCTGTCACCAGGTACAACAAAGACAAAGCAGGCCTGGCAAAATTCATCTCCTACGTAAAGCATACTGGCGACGAGGAAGGATGGCGGCGCTGGCACTTCACATACATCGAACAATTGACTGAGCGCTTCATTAATATCCTGGACATCTCGATAAAGGAAAAAGACAGAGGCAACGTAAAAGCTTCAGAACCGGGGCTGAGCAAAGCTCAGCAGCTAATGGAAGTGATTCGAGGACGACTGATAATCAGCGACGTGGATGAGCGGGCGGTACTTAAGGAGCGGCTGGAAGATTACAAAAAGAATGCCGAAACATCATCGCTCATGTTCATAAGCTTGGGCGGTTTCATTCTTCTCTTTGTGATTCCTCTAGCCTTAATAGTCCAACGCTACATCGGGGCAACTCAAAAGGCTTTTATTGTTGAACAGCAGGTTTCGCGAGAAATCGTTCAGCATGCGCCGATCGGCATTATTCAAATGGAAGCCGACTTCAAGATAAAGGACATCAATCCTGTATTTCGAAGCTACCTTGCAGAAGAGGAAAACATCGACGGGCTCTCGCTCTGGCAGCTTCTGCCGGAGCTGCCGCGCGACGAATTGACGAATACGGTAGCGTCAGGCAAGCCGGCAATTTTGAAGGACGTGGGGATATCGCAAATCGGCAGCAGGACTGACTTAGAGCGATACTGGGACCTGGCCGCTTGGCCGATGATGGAAGGTGATAAGGTGCGCAGTTTGATTCTGCTCATTGAAGACATGTCGGACAAGACCATCCTGTCCAGACAAAAGGAAGTATTGCAGCAAACAATTGCTCACGACTTAAAGAGCCCGCTGATTGCCTCCAATTATTTAATTCAGGCGATGATGAAAAAGCATGCTAAAAACGGCGACCAGGAGCTCCTAATGCGCCTTCAGGATAGCAACGAGGACGCTCTAAAGATGGTCAAGAATATGCTCGAAGTCAGCAAGTATCGCCAGGGCGTGCACGTAATGGCGCACAGTGAGGTCGCTCTCAACGATCTGGTCAACAACATAGTTTCAGGATTTGACTTTCGCTGCCAGGTATCGGAAGTCTCGATTGCGCTCATACTGCCGAATGAGAGAATTCAGATCCAGTCTGATGAAGCAGCATTGAAACACCTTGTGGGCAACCTCCTTGAAAATGCCATCAAGTTTTCACCGCGGCAGACCGCAGTTACTATCACGCTCAAGCAGCAGGATGACCAGGTAAGCATCGACGTCCACAACAGCGGACCGGGCATCCATGAAAAGGACAAAGAGAAGCTGTTCACGCCTTTCTGGCAGGGTGAACTAGGTCAGCAATCGGCAGGAGGAACAGGAATCGGGCTTTATCTATCTCAGCAAATTGCACACGCTCTGGGAGGCACAATCAGCTTCACCAGCGACGAGTTATCCGGAACTACATTCACAATTACACTGCCCAGCAAACCCAAAGTCACAAATGGTGCTCAAAAATGACCAAGCATTCAATTCTAATCGTCGATGACAACGCCAACTTGAGAGCCGGACTGAAAGTTCTCTTCGAGCAAAGCGAAGTCGTATCGGAGATTCATCAAGCTTCCAACGGCAGAGAAGCGATTCAGGTAGCCACAAGAGTCAATCCGGCAGTCATACTCCTGGACGTCGGAATGCCAATCATGGACGGCATTGAAGCCTGCCAGCAGCTGAAGCAGAAGTGGCCCGAATTGAAGGTCATAATGCTTACGTCTCACGATGACGAGCGCGACATTTTCGCGGCCCTTGCGGCAGGCGCAAACGGCTATTGCCTGAAAGATGCCGACTTCGGCAGGCTGGAGACAGCGGTAAACGCTGTCGTTCGCGGCGATCTCTGGATTGATTCGACGATTGCGCACAAAGTCCTCAGGGCTCTGCCCAAATCCGGAGGAGCAACCGCCCCCAATGAAGTCGTCTATGAACAGCTCTCTGAAAGGGAACTACAGGTTTTGCAATTGATTGTGGAGGGTTTATCCAATCAAGAGATTGGTGACCGCCTTTCGATAAAAAAGGACACCGTCAAGACCCATATCAAACACATTATGGACAAACTTGCGGTTTCCGACCGAACCCAGGCTGCAGTCAAGGCACTCCGGCATGGTCTCGTATAGAATCCTGGTCTTGTAAAAGTGCAAATTCCTGTATAAGTTAAGGTATGTCAAACGGGAATCCAACCGAATCAGAAGTAACAAGACCAATGAGAAGATCGGCCGATCGATCGTTTCACCGCATGGCACCACTGGCGGTGCATGAAGGCAGAACCGAAAAGAAGAAGCCGCGATTCGATCTCACCATGTTTCAAATGGGTCTCGTCTTGGTGGGCGTTCCACTGCTATTCGAGATGGCTTTCATCGTCGGTCTTTACTGGTTCTACAAAACGGCCGAAGCCAAGACGATCGAAGTGGAACACACACGAAATGTGCGTGCAGAGGCAGATCGTGTGCTCAATGGCTATGCTGCAGCCAGTATGTCACTTCTGGAGTTTAGTTTTCGACGCGATCAAAATTCCCGAATGGAATTCATGCATTATCGCCGGCACTCATCAATGCATATGGACAAACTCAAGGAGTTGGTCAAGGACGATCACGTACAAGCCGGCTTCGTAAAGATCGCAGAGAGTAATGGAAACTATCTTTCAAAAGCACTGGATCGTACATACGACAAACTAACTTCGTTGCCGGACAATTCAGTCATGGACCCGATCTACTTGATCGAGCTAGGCGAAGAACGCTCGCGCATTATGAAATATTTGATGATCACATCAAGACAGGTCGCGGACTTCTCAAACAAACTCGATCGTGAATCGCAAGATTTGAGCGGTATCGAACATGGTTATCGCCGGTTTTACCAGCTCTTCCTGATGATGGGAATTGTTTTCAACATTGCAATCGCTTTGGTTTTAGCATTGCTATTTGGAAAACGAATTCTAAGGCGCATCAATACCGTAAAAGACAACACCATTCGTCTGGCGTCCGGAAAGTCGCTAAACCCGTTATTGCGAGGCAGTGATGAAATCGCTGAGCTGGACAATGGTTTTCACAAAATGGCCAAGGCTCTGGCAGAGGCGCAAAGAAAAGAAAAAGCAATTATTGAATCTGCGCCGGACGTAATATGTTCAATCGATTCGGACGGACGCTTCGTGACGGCGAATCCGGCCGTGCACGATCACTGGGGATACACAGCGGAAGAAGTGCTCGGCATGCGCTTCAGCGAACTGGTCGTGCCTGAAGACATACAAAAGGCGACCGAATTCCTCGACAAAATTCGCACAGAGCGAAATTCCGGAACCATAGAATGCAGAATTGCTCACAAGAAGGGTCATGACGCCCACATGGTCTGGTCGGTTCGCTGGTCAGCCGTAGACCAGGTTCTCTTCTGTGTGGTTCACGACATATCCGAGCGCAAAGAATTGGAGCAATTAAAACAACACTTCATGGCGATGGTCAGCCACGATTTGCGAACACCGCTCAATTCCGTGAAAAACTTCTTGGGCATGTTGAACACGCCGATTTACGGCACACTGAGCGAGAAAGGCGGAGTTAGAAAACAAGCGGTCGAACTTGAGATCGATCGGCTGAACCGCCTTATCGACGATTTGCTCGACCTGGAAAAACTTGAAGCCGGGAAAATGGAACTCGAGCTCAAGCCGACTCGCATTACCAGCCTCGTGACATTGGCTTACGAAGCGGTTCGCGGCATAGCAGAAAAGAAAAGCATCGAAATCGAACTGCCAAAGGAGGAGCGAGAAGTAAATATGGATTGCGAGCGAATGATTCAAGTTCTCGTAAATTTGCTTTCCAATGCGGTCAAGTTTTCTCCCGAACAATCGACGATTACTGTTGATGCGGAAATTGATGCTAGCTCTCTGAAGATAAGCGTCAAGGACCAAGGCCCGGGGCTGCCGGAAGGCGCCGAAAAGACGCTCTTCTCGCGCTTCAAACAGTTTGTGAAGGGACCAAATGCACCCAAAGGTTCTGGTTTGGGACTGGCGATTTGCAAGGAAATTGTCGCTGCTCACGGCGGCACCATTGGAGCAGATAGCGAACCGAACCAAGGAAGTACCTTCTGGTTCAAGATTCCACTCGATTTGGAAACATCTCTGTAACGGCGCATCGTATGTGCCTTTTCACCGAGCTACGTCCTTTCGTTCGAAGCGTCGTTGCGATTTTCCAGGTAGAAATCGAGCACATCCTATATATAGGAATGTCGATTTTTCGAACGCGCCCACATGACAACCAAAAGATATGCAATCCATATTCAGGCGCATTTTTTCCGCTCGACACTACCCTTTTTTGATTTCGAAACAATCAAGAGCGCTGCAGCTTCATTTCATACAAGCAGGTCGAAAACCGCATCGTTACTGCGTTTCTATGTACCAGAGGTGAACGCCCAATGGAAAGTGTTTCCAAACGTGAATCAAGCCCTCCAGAAATTTCTGCACCGTTATGCCGTTCTTGGGGGAAATTTTCTGAGAGAGCAAGCGCCAAAGATTCCCATTTTTCGACGTCGCCTGCCGGACCTATAAATAGGAAGACCACACAGTGCGGGTTTTCGGAATTACTTAAGACATTGTTTGCACTTTCCAATAGATTGGAATGTAGTGTAAGATAGGAAAGTACGCTCAATTGAGAGCGCATCTTTTTGTCTATTCTCAAAAACCAGGGAAGCCGCTCCCGTACTGAGAATAAGATGTGTCCCCGTCGCCGCGGCACGACGGAGAACAATCTGGGGGCTTGGCTCAGCTGGTAGAGCGTCTCCCTTGCACGGAGAAGGTCAGCGGTTCGACTCCGCTAGCCTCCAAAGTTTGTGAAAGCAGACTCGATGTGTTCGAAAGAACAAGATCACCAGATCGTAAATCATCGAAGAAGCGCACGAAAACAGTGATTGAGCTTGCCTCTCAAGTAGAGCTCCTCAATCATTGAAAAGTGGTGGAAGTGGTGGAAGCAGTGTTAGTGAGCCTTTGGGCTTAGCTACAAATAAGAAATAACAGTAGCGAAGTCTGAATACACGTGCTAACATTGTAAATCCGCTGAGTCAATGAAGGCAGTAGCCAATTGCTCAGCCGCCTTTCCGTGAGGCTAATATCACGGTCCGTACCCTGAAAACTGCATATTGAGGTCCGTAACCACCAATGATTTGTTTGGGCCTTTGTGTCGTCCTGGCACAAAGACGCGGTTTGAAACCGTTGCACTCCACACGACAGGGAGATGCACCCAAGCATTGGTCAAGCTACAAAGAGCGCATGGAGGATACCTTGGCGCCAGCAGCCGATGAAGGACGCAATAAACTGCGAAAAGCTAGGGGGAGCCGTTATAGGCTTCGATCCCTAGGTCTCCGAATGGGGCAACCCCGCCAGAGTAATGTCTGGTGATCCACAACTGAATAAATAGGTTGTGAGAAGGTAAGCTCGGGAACTGAAACATCTTAGTACCGAGAGGAAAATAAAACAAAACAGTGATTCCCTTAGTAGCGGCGAGTGAAAGGGGA
>Ga0164290_1000140_pt1:0-210000 | contig 270992 bp, 214 predicted proteins | sample Micstemetagenome_FD_108782 | JGI IMG/M metagenome (GOLD analysis project Ga0164290, IMG submission 108782) | Contaminated culture microbial community from soil near Moab, Utah, USA - Microcoleus steenstrupii SON62 (Illumina Assembly) | ecosystem: Environmental > Terrestrial > Soil >... | reverse complement strand
CAGCGGTAGACGCAGGGTAGCTGTGTTCGGAGCGTATAAGTGCTGAAAGCATATAAGTACGAAGACCACCCCAAGATGAGAATTCCCATGGAGTTAATCCAGTAAGGACCCGGGAAGACCACCCGGTATATAGGCTGTAGGTAGAAGCGCCCCGCAAGGCCAGCGCGTAGCCGAGCAGTACTAATCGTCCGAGGGCTTAACCATAAAAATATCTGGTGATTACGATAATCAGCAAAGATGCCATCCTCAATATGCAGTATTCAGGGCACGGTTCGAGAGAACCCTGCTTGATCCGAAAGGATCAATGTGTGAATTGCACTAAATATGGTGCTCACACCCTAAAAGGTTCTTGGTGCTAAAGCGACCGGAACACACCCGTTCCCATCCCGAACACGACGGTAAAGACGGTCAGCAGCGACAATACTTGGTGGGAGACCGCCTGGGAAGATAGCCCGGTGCCAGGATTTATAAAAGACCCGAGTTAACCCTCGGGTCTTTTTGTTTTTCAGGCTGTTTTCCAACCCGGATCGAAAATCAAACTTTGCAGTCCACGCAGTGCAAACGGACCTTTGTAGATGCACTGCTGATTTCCAATTTTCATGTCCGGTAACCGTCGCATCAACGCCCTTATTGCAATACGGGCTTCGGTTCTTGCCAACTCAGCCCCCAGGCAATAGTGAATTCCGGCGCCGAAAGAGATGTGCTTCTTATTTTCTCGAAACAGATCAAATCGATCCGGCTCGTAGAAAAAGGCGCCATCGCGATTGCACGCACCGATCAGTATGGTGACGACGTCATCCTTGCGAATGCTCTGCTTGCCGATGCGCAAATTTTCGTTGGCTATTCTGCGGACAATTTGCACGGGAGAGTCAAATCGTAAAATCTCTTCTATAGCGGCATCCACTAGCTGAGGATTTTCAAGCAGCATTCTCCAGTCTTGGTAGTTTCCCAAAAGATAGTACATGCCGTTACCGATGAGATTTACAGTTGTCTCGTGTCCAGCGATCAGCAGCAGAACGCTGTTCGAAATCAATTCCTCTTCACTTAGCTTGTCTCGATCAGATGAGCTGACCTGAGCAAGGCGGGACAAAAGGCTTTCATCGGGCCTTTTCAGTTTTTTTGCCACCGTTTGCCGGAGATACTTTCGAAGCTCAAATGATGCATTCAAAGATTTCATGACTTTGTAAGGACAGGCATTGCCTTGCATGCTGCCGGTTATGGTCGTTGACCAGTTTCTGAATTGCTCACGATCATCTTTGGATACACCAAGAAGATCAGCAATGACTGTAATCGGTAACGGAAAAGCAAATTGCGAGATGAGATCAGCAGATGATGTGGTTGCGAATCCATCGATTAACGCCTCTGCAGTTTCAGCTATCTGTGGCTCTAGATCTCTCACGACTGAGGGAACGAATGCGCTGCTGATCAATCCTCTGACTCTAGTGTGCTCAGGGGGATCTTGCCTCAAGATATTTTGCAGGCCGAACCGCCCGGAAAATCTCTGTACAAATCGCATTACCAAACTTGGATGCTTCCATCTTTCCAAAGCCTTGCCGAAAGACTTACTCTTCAAAATCAGATTAGCTTCTTCCATTGAAGTAACAAGCCACTGGTTGCCTCTCTCACTCCAGACGAGATGACCTCTGGCTCGCATTCGATGAAGAGTAGGGTATGGATCCTGCAAAAATGCAGGAGATGAATCCATTAGTGGGTCAAAGTCAGTATTGATTTCAGAGATGTTTTTTTCCAAGATATTCATTTGCTCCCTCCTGAACATTGCCTAGTTTTTGGTTTGAACAACTGAAAACCGACAACTAGAGCGGGTATTAAGATGAACTTTCCGAGCGCGATCATGCCGACAACTTTCAGCACGTCCAGCCCAAGAGAATGAATAACGAGCAGGAATAGCGCTTTGATGATGAGTAGACCAGCAATCACAGTCAGCGATGTCTGAGCAACGTTGACCGCCAGTTGTTTCCAATCACCCTTACGCCTATGAGCTCTCAGTATTCGCGAAAGCGCGCAGCAGCATTTCTCGTGATGAATCATTCTCTCACTCTGCCTTTTCACCACTTACCGAGATGTCCTTCGAGTCCTTAACGGCCTCCCAACGAACCGTTTTAGGACCGAGATCGGGAATTGATGCCTGCCCAATCAATAGACCATTTTGAATGTTTGCTTCGATTATTCCGTGTCCGGATCTCAGGCGTTTTAGCCTGGCCAATCTTGAAGAAGAAAAATTGACATGGATTGTTATGTTTCCAGTTGCCTCATCATAATGACCGCTCACTGGAAAGGTTCCAAATATGCCCTTGTACGTGCCGGTGATTTGCCCATCCTGGCAATGAGTTATATGCAGCTTTGGATGGCGTCCAAATCGGTGGACATGTCCATTCCATTTGCCTATTAATGAATGAGGTTGAAAAACAGATACACCTCCATTCAAAAGAACGTTGCTGCTGCCTCCCTTGTTGGTGGGTGCGGATGTATCCGACTCTAGGCTGGACTGACTGACTGCGCCAATATTTGACGGCAATGTTCGGGCAAGCTCGGTAGCTTCTGCCGCCGTTACCGGAGTTGCTTGCATAAATAGTGATAGAAAAACTGCCTGTCTGGCAGCGGCAGATTTGGTAAATCTCTTGTTTAGCATTAAATACGATCCCCTGGACACCATCAATCTTCATTACTCAGCGCAATCGAAAAAGTTTCGATTTCGGTGCCTGATTTGCACAAATTTGCATTCTTTGAAGGAGAAATGTGAAACGATCTCGGCGCCGTCGGGTAATAACTTCAGGACAATCCGAGGATTCAGCATGAAAAAACTTGTAGCGACTATCCTGCTTCTCGCTGTCGTTCTTGTACAGCCGGTAGTTAGTGCTTCCCCTACCAGCGTTAGATATCAAGATTGGAAAGACAATACTCGCGACCGGACAATTCCAGTCAAACTGTATATACCGGAAAATTGCTCCGGACTTTTGCCTGTAGTTATCTTTTCTCATGGTCTTGGAGGCTCGCGCGAAGCCGCTGAGTATCTGGGCCATTATTGGGCAGAGCATGGATACATTGGCGTCTTCATACAACACCCAGGCAGCGACGAGTCTTTCTGGAAGCCTGATTTCAACCCAAGAACATTTGATAGAAATCAATTGATGGGAAAGTTCAGACAGACTGTCGCCAACCCAGCCCATGCAGTCAATCGCAGCAATGACGTTCATTTCGTCCTGGACCAGTTGGAGAAATCAAATATCAGCGATCCTATTCTCAAAGGCAAAATCAACCTGAACGAGATAGCAATAGCTGGACACTCTTACGGCTCCTGGACCGCACTTACGGCCAGTGGACAACGTTTTTACGCGAGAAGCAAACAAGGTGTTTCCAGCGGAGATAGACGTATTAAAGCAGCAATTTATCTCAGTCCGACGCCACCACGGGCGGGGCAAGACCCAGCTCTCGTATTCGGCTCAATTTCCATACCAGGCATTCACTTTACGGGAACTCTTGATTCATCGCCGGTCAACAACACAAAGGCTGAAGACCGAAGAATAGCCTTCGATAACATTTCCAAAGGCGATCAGTTTCTGATTACTCTTAATGGCGCAGACCATGGCGTATTCGGTGGGCGCAAGCGACTTATGGCAAAGCCGGACGATGAAAAACACCAGGAAATTACGCAGCGAGTGTCAACGGCATTTCTCAACGCTTACTTAAAACATGATCCGCAAGCCAAATTGTGGTTGTTTCAATCAGCACCAGCATATGTAGGATCCGCTGGCATCTATGAGAGCAAGAAAGCGCAATGAGATTACTGTGTTAACGCTCGGCTCTTCTTGTCTCAGTTCTGCCCTTCATTTGCAATTCATCTCAAGAAGTAGTGTGCACAACTTTCGGTGAGCGGACAACTGCGACAATCGTGGTGTTGTCGTGGGCTCCACGCTCGAGAACAGTATCCATCAGCGTCTTGCAAACAGCTCCTGGGTCGGCGCATTCTTGAACCAATCTGCAGATTTCGTCTTCCGGAATTTCATCGGCGAGTCCATCCGAAGCCAAGACAACGCAATCCCCGGGTAGAAAATCGAATCTACTGTAATCTATTTCAACGGGATCGTCATGACCCAAGCATCTGGTAATGAGATGTTTGTAGATATTTGTCCGGCACTGCTCTAGCGTCAACTGACCTTTCATGTGCATCTCCATCACCATTGAGTGATCGATAGTCAGCATCTTGAATTCATCATTTCTCACCCGCACGGCGCGTGAATCGCCCGCATGCCCGATGTGCAGTTCGCCGTCTTTATCGACAACAACTATGACAATAGTCGTGCCCATGTTTTCTAAGGCAACATCTTTCTGAGCCGCGTCGATAATACGTCGATTGGCTTCGTGAGCCGTTTCACGCATCCATGCTTCCAGATCATTACTTTCGAGCTCTACGCCAAGACTCCAGCGTTCTTCGACGGTTTCAACAGCAATACGACTCGCGGTTTCACCACCACCATAGCCGCCAACCCCGTCCGCAACAACAAAGACACGTCCATCTTTGCTTATGAAGTAGCTGTCTTGGTTGTCCTTGCGAACCAGTCCGCGACTTGTCAACCCGGCGCTCTGCCAGGCAAGTTTAGCCATTTTCGACACCTCTCCGCTTCTGGCACGGGAGAAATCTGCCAGCCGCCATTCCAATTCTATGCCGGTGCACGCAAATTTTGAATTCCCGGATTCGGGTAATTCCCACAGTTCTAAAAGTTTCTGTAGAGCGCAAGTCGGTGAACACCCTAATTGTGAGAAAATGCCAGAAAGAGAACTGAATTCGGCTGCCAACAAGAGAGAACGATAGTTTATTCTGCATGAAGATCATACCCCGAGTTGCTGTTCTTGCACTTGCACTTTCGGCGCTATGGCAATCAGTTTTGGTTCCGAAAAGAGACGTCGACCAGCTCACTGAATTACAAGTCACTACAGGTAGTGGCAAAAGCAGATGACAGAAGCATCCACTCGAATATACGGAATCATTGCACGCGAAGCACCGGTAGCAGTGCTCTTTCGGAGAGGCCCTTCGCAATTTGTACAGCTGCTGAAGTGGAATCTCACTGACGACACATTCGAGCATGGTCAGTGGCTGAACGGAAGAATTTATGAGCGACGCGCCGACTTGTCGCCGTCAGGTAAGCTCGTGATTTACTTCGCTGCGAAATACAAGGGCCCAATGACGAGCTGGACTGCTATTTCGAAACCACCCTACCTGACTGCGATTGCGCTATGGGAAGGTATGGGTGCCTGGGGCGGCGGTGGTTTGTTTGATGATGAGACTCATATTCAACTAAATCATTCAATTACTAGAATGAAGTTGATTGACACATTTAAACTACCCGATAACGTGCATGTAGTCCCTTGTGGCGAAAATTCCGGAAGCGGCGAAGACAGCCCACTCATAGATATGCGTATGGCGCGCGACGGCTGGACGCAGACTCAATCGGGAGAAGAAAACTATGAGATCGACCTCTTCAATCAGCAAGACAATCTCGCAGAGCTAGAGGCACTTCAAGAACAGTTTGGATTTATGGAAGGCGGAAAAATCTGGGCCGACAAATTTTTCAAAGAGACAGCTGAAGCAAAGGCGAAAAAGAAAGAAGAAAAAAAGAAAAAGAAATACGACTTGTTTATGACGCTCGAACCGCCCGATATACACATAAAACCTGACGGTGAGCGCGTTTTAGAGATGACAACTTTTGGTTTTCACGAGACGAATGGTCCGCCCTGGGTACAAGAATACCGAGTGCTATCAAAAGTTGGCGAGGAAATTTTCAATCTCGGAAAGACAGATTGGGCCGATTGGGACCACAATGGGGATCTTCTGTTTTCGCAAAAGGGATGCATTTACCGCGCAAAGAGTGAGAATCTATGCAATCCTAAGCAATTGATCGATCTCACGAGCTCTCAATTTTCTCCGGTGTCAGCCCCGGAAGAATTTCGCAATTGGTAAATCTAAGGCGCAGCGTCCATATGCGGTCCGCTGCGCGGCAACAAGCGCAGATTCGGCTTTCCCGGATTATAAGTCCAACGCAAGAGCACTTTACGCAGAGATTCAGGCTCGAAAGGTTTGCTTAAATAGTCATCCATGCCGGCTTCCAGACACGCCCGCTGATCGAATTCAGAGGAATACGCTGTTACTGCGATTATCGGTGTTCTTCTACCAGTCTTCGCTTCCGATTCCCTGATTCTTCTTGTTGTTTCGATTCCATCCATGCGCGGCATTTTAAAGTCCATAAGAATGGCGTCAAAGCATGAATCACTGACCTTTAGAGCATCCAAGGCTTCTTTTCCGGTACTGACAATCACTGCACCATAACCGAAGGTCTCGGCAAGGATTCTAATTACCTTCTGCTGAGTCGGGTCGTCTTCTACGACAAGCAATATCGGCTGCTGCAACGTCAATTCTGTGACCACTAGGTTTCGCTTTCTGATTCCATTCTACTACAAGGTCTACAAGGCAGCACAGTAGCCGCTTTCGGCATACCGCGTGACAGTCAAAGATGCAACCAAGTGAGTTAGGCACACACGCATCTAAACGGAGTGCGCCTCTTGGAGCCTTCGCACCGGCGCAAGCAGATGTGGAGCATTTTCGAAATCGCTCTCGATGTAGTCAGCAAGCCTTCCTTCCATTAATCTACAGACGTCTTCGAAGAATGCTGACGCAGCCTCAGCATCCATGGCACGTGTATTGAAATTGAAAGAAACTGTCATGGTCGGCATTACACAGATTCGCCCGTCGACAGCCATTGCTCTGTCCTCAACCGTGCCAATCCCGAACGTCGATGTGCATATGCACGGGCTCAAGACTGATTTGACGTTGTATTTGCCAAGCGTCGTCAAACCAAAAGTAGCTTTCTGGCACTTTATGCGCATTGAAGGAAATACACAGGCAATTGCCAAAATGAACCGTCTTATCAGGTAAGGAAGTCCGGTATAAAGTTTCTGAAGCGCCAATGGAGCCAGCTCCGATGTGTTGCTTTGGGCGTAGGAGACCAATTCTTGAGCGATTTCCGATAATGATTTTTGATCGGGAGATTCTATTTCGCCGAAATACACAGTATCGCTTCCGTTCTCATCCCGCTCAATAGTGAAGCCGCCGACAATATCTTCGTAAGTAACCATTCTGCCAAAGGGCAAAATATCCGATCTGCTAGCGGGGTGAAGCTTCTGCGCGATCGCAATTGCCTTGAGAAGAATTGCAGTAACAGTGATTTTGACGCCCCGCTCTTGCAGGTCAGACTTTACTTGATTTGCCCAAGACATATCGATATCGCGAATCAAATAGCAGGGAACGGCTGCAGGCGCGATCATGGTCAGGAGGTCAACTACGGTTTTTCGACCTCTTGCAAGGTTTCCATAGGTGAATTTTTCCAATTTTCTTCGCCTCTGAATGCAGTTCCAACGATTACCTGCGATTTCGAGAAGGCGCAAGACCGGATAGATCAGGTATGACAGCCACCTTAGCACACGGTTCCCGACAATACTTCGACCAATACTTAGATTAAGTTAGCTATTCAATCGCAGTTCTGCTCAGGTGATGACCACCTTAGGTTTCCGACTTATTCGTCCTTGAAGTCAAAGTTCACAGACGGAAAGGTGTTCATCAGCCAACGTTGATCCTCAGCAGTGATTTTCGTACAGCGCGCAAGGAAAACCTTCTTGAAGGACGGGTTTTGGCATAGCAATGCAATTGTTTTTGCACTCACATCGGTATTCTCGATTTTCAACTGCCTGAGCTTTTTCAGCTTCGCAAAGTGTTTTACGCCCTTGTCTGTAAGTGCTGTAGAACTGGCTTTGATTGTGTCCATTGTGGAAACTTTAGAGATCTGCTCAGCGCCTACGTCATTAAAGTTGCTGGCAATCACACTCATCCGCGCAATCGGAAGTTTAGCAAGAATACCCAAATCCTCATTGCTAAGTGCGCAGTCCATAAAGTCGACCCCCTCGAGCTGAGGATACTGCGTCAAAAACTCCAGAACGCCTTTAGAAATGACGCTATCGCGCAGCCGCACCTGTCTTAAATTGGGATTTCTCAATTGTTCTCTCGCATCCTTTATCGTCATTTCGGTTGACGTATGATCGTCAATCTCTTTCAGATCAACGCGCAGCTGTTCCGGCTTGCCCAAAACATACTTAGCTGTCGGAGCCGGAAACATGTTGTCCGCTAACTTAATAAGCGATGACGAAAGGTCGGGTGGTGCTTCTTTGGATTCGAATTGCAGACCGTTTGTAATGAGAGAAGAAACGACGGCGGAAACAACTGCAATGCCCAGCATTTGTAAGACCAAGCTGGTTTTTGTCAGTGTCACGGTCGGTTCTGGTTTAGACGAAGAAGTTCCCTTCCGGGCCGCACCGACAACTGAAATTGCGGAGGCTTCGCCTCTGGCGAGAGCAGCTAGATCGTTTGCTGCAACACCGAGGCTCTGGTATCTTTCTTCAGGCTTTTTGGCGAGCATTACCTGCACTATTTTCTCCAGCTCAGGAGGAAACTTCTCCCCGAGAGAGGCTTCTTTCAGCGGCAGTACTGTCTCCGATTGGTGCATGAGCATTGTTGCAAGGGCTGTTTCTCCCGCAAACGGCGGTGTCCCGGTCAACGCCTCATATAAAACGCAGCCAAGCGAATACACATCACTCCTGAGATCAACTCTTGTGCCGGCGCATTGCTCGGGGCTCATATAAAGCGGACTGCCAAAAATCTCGCCGGTTTTCGTCAACGCTTGAATCTCGCCGGCTTCGTGTTGTGTAAATTTGGCAATCCCGAAGTCCAAGATTTTGATACTACCTTCGGTGCCTTGTTCTACGCCATCAATCAGCATGATATTGCTGGGTTTTATGTCGCGGTGCACAATACCCGTCTTGTGAGCATGCGCCAACCCAAAGCACACTTGCACAAACAGCGGAATGGCTTCTTCCACGCTCAAGCGAGTTTTTGTTTTCAAAACATCAGCGAGCGTCTTGCCAAAAACCAGCTCCATCGCAAGAAAAGGGGTCTGATCATCAAGAATCCCGTAATCGTGAACAGATACGATATTCGGATGGTCAACGGCAAAAGTGGCGCGTGCTTCATGCTGAAACCTGCGCAGCGTCAAATCAGATAGTAGTTTCTTGTCGATTGTTTTGAGAGCGAGCTCTTTCTCTAAGAAAACTTGCTCAACACGATAGACAATACCCATGCCGCCCTTACCGAGCACGGAAATGACTCTGTATCGCCCGCCCAACATATGGTTAGGCTTATAAATCGAACTGTCTGAAGATTCGGAATCATCGGATTCCGCGCCATGCAGCGTCTCTGGGTCGGACTCCGGCACCTAAACAGCCCCTACACCTATCAATCAGTTACATACCCAGGTTATGAGATCTTTTCTTTCAAAACCAACAATCGTCTACAAAAGTGCTTTCGAAAGTTCCTTCTCAGCAGAAAACCAACGATATGGCGATGTCTCTTCGAAAACATAGTAGTCGCCTTGTGTTTGCCCACAGACAAAACAAGTGTTCGCCCAATGTTCTTCGCCAGTAACCTGTGAATATCGCAATTGAACAGTGGCTGGCACCGGTTGTGGTGGCATACGTGTGTCCCATTTCTTATGGCCCGGCCAGTCGAAAACAAATATGCGGTTGGTGCAACTCCAGCATTCATGCAAACGTATCGAATAGCTTTGTTCAAAGGGCGCCACGCCTGCGATCTTGGCCAGGGATCTGAGTTGATCCTCCTCGCTTAACTCCTTGCTCTCTTTTCGTTTGCCCTCAACGGCAATCAGTCGGAGATGATTTTTCACAACAGACTTCGGCTTCGCAGATGGTGCGGTGGATTGCAAGTGTCCGAGCAGCTGTTTCAGCGAAAGGACTTTTACATGCCCGATGTCGGAGGTTGCCAGCTGTAACTCTGCGCGAGTGAAAACCAAAATTGTATTCACATAGGGCAGCCTTCTTTCCGTTCTTATCTGAACTGCTTGTTGTTTAACCTTCGACAAAAAGTCTCTTTCAAATGGTACATTCCGCCCCTTTATGCGGCGGGAAAGGCGCGAGCCATCAAAGAAAACTGCTCCAGAATGCGCTTTCGCATCAATCAAAAAAATGTTGTTATCCGGCGAAGTGAGGAGAAAGTCAACATCGCCGCAGTCTTCGAGCGGAATGTTTCTCTCAACTTTCCAGGACTCCGGCAACTGCCGCAACACGGATGCGACATCGTCCTCTCCGATTGCGCCTACCATTGCCGAGCGAGCGGATTCGGAAAAATGTTTTCCAATCAAGAAAAAAACCCGTGCGCACAGAAGAAGCACAATTACACACTCAAGCGGACGCTTAGACACCAGGGCAAGTGGACAGAAAGCTACCATCATGAACGCGACAAATGAGTGAAGACGTGAAAGCGAATTCCAGCGAATGAAAAGCGTTCCGGGACCGTGCCAATCGCGCATTCTGAGCCCTCGATTCGAGATTAATGCACTGATGTTAGAGGCCGGCGACAGCCGTTTCACTGTTGAATTGTGCAGGTTTGCAGACTTTCATCTCAGTTTGAAAGCCTGTCGGCAATCCCAAGCTCAGGGGGAAATTTATAGAACCTTTTCGTGTTTTCCGGCTGGTACGCGCACGAAAATAGTGAGAATCTAGAGTTCTACAAAACTCCTCTAAGCTCTAAGCCATATCCGTTCCCGCTGACTCCACGTCGACGGTCGGTGTCCTTCCTCCCCTCCAGGTTCTAAAAATGGCAATAACAACACACTCTGATGCCGGAGACTATGCTGTTGCAGCCCGTGGGCAAACAGCGCCGGTCGAAACCGCTTTTGTGAATGCGCAACTCTCGGACATCAAAATGCTGGCGGGCGACCAAAGCGCATCATATGTTCAAAATGACAATTTCAAGATTTTGTTGGCGGACAATTCCGCAACTGCAGAAACGCCAGCGCAGCGGCGGCAAGAGTTTGTTGACGGATTCGGTCGCCTGGGCAAGCTGTACAACGATTCAGTTAATGATCCCGGACGTTTTGCAAAATTCCAGGAACGTATGCAGGGCGTTTTTCAATTTGATCGCGAGACATTCAAGGCGATGGGTCGCATTGGTGACAGCCTGGTTGCAAATCCGCCAGCTTCACCTGAACAAGTCGGCAGACAGCTAGCCGACATTTTGCACGATACGATGAAACGAAAAGGCGGAAACATCGATCTTTCTCAGCCGGAATGGGTCAATCTGCAATCGGCAATGGCCGGCGTAATGATTGGTGCCGGCGCCACATTCAGACCGCAAACGAAAGCAGAGCAAAACATCTCAATGGTTGATGCGATGGATGCGCAGCTCCGTCAAAACAAGGTGCCTTACGTCAATGCGATTATTTGGGGCGATACGAAAGAACCGGGGCTCGCGATTGTTCCGCCAGGACAAAGCCTGACGAGACAACAGCGACTCAACTTTCAGGGATAACTAGAAAGATGAGATAAAGTCTTTCAGTTCGTCGGGTGTATCGTCCTTTTTGACTTTATCGGCTTTGTAGTTCCAGCCAACCTTGTCGGTTTTAATCTCACCGGCTGGGCATTGCTCGTCGCCGATATCTCCAGCTTCAGTTACTTCCTTTACTCGGTCGTGGTCGGCCTCATGCCCGCTTCCCTCTTTACCGCGATTCTTCTTGTTCGCCATCTGATGTCTCCTTAAGGTGAGCTGTCAGCTCACATCTGTTCGGTATTCATTGTTGATAATTGCTTCGTACATTCGGACAACGGATTCGACCGGCGCGAACCAACCCAGGTTCCCAAAGCTCACGCAGAGCTTAAGGTTACAGTCAAAACGTAAGGTTAAAAGGGTTGGAAGCCTAAGCGCTGGCAGCCTTATGGGGCTTCAAAGGCATTTCGCGGAAAAGATACTTGAGGCCTGGAACCGGCAGCTCGTGCTTCATTTCGCCCACGACCTTGAGACCGACCCTTTCATAAAGCGGCTGAGCGGCGGCTTCGCCTTTGTACGTGCTGGTGTAGAGTCTCAAATAGTCTGCATTCGACTTCTTTGCCTCATCAATTGAGAAGTCGAGGAGTTTTTGACCTATCCCTTTACCCCTGTAGGCGGGGCGGACGCTCATCCAGCCGAGCCATAGAGCCTCGCCCTGGTCCTTAGCGGTTTGATAGAGTCCGGTCGTTCCCAGCACTCGGTTCTCTTTGTCCACCGCCAGGAAATAACGAGCATTTATCTCCCTCTGCCCTGCGTGCATTTTTGTCACCATCGGCGAGAGCGCAGCCTTGAAATCGGTGGCAGGATTCAGGAAGCCCATTCCGTATCTAAAGCCGTCCTTGCCGGCTTCGATAGCGGCAGGAAGGTTCTCCGCAGTCATCGGTATGATACGGACATCCTCGGGATTTAATGTTCTTGCAGCGGCAGCCAGCGCCCGCTGAGAGATAGCGTAAGGAATGTATCGAGAGGCAGCGTATGTGCCTGCACCGAGAATGCCCACAGTCACAGCTGAAGCGACCGGGTGACGCTCAATGAAGTCGTAAGCGTCGCTGAAAATACTGTCTGACGATTGAGAAACGGGGGGCTTTCCCTCTCCGGTTTCCAACGCGTTGTCTACGCGTTCGTTCATGGATGTGCCTCTCAAACAGGGCAGGTTTTGGAGGAATTGCACCAATAATAGGTCTCACGATTGCGGCTGTGAATGGGGGAAACACCATGCGCGCAAAGGCTCACAGGCGCGCACTATCCTCGGTTCTAAACCAGGCGTCGAAAGCATACCGCAACGGTCGACGCCTGGCGCAAAACCTACATTAATCTTTGAGCGACTAGTTTTTGCGCTCCACTTCCGCTGGTTTCGTCGGAGCATTCTTATCGGCAGCATCGAATGCTGCTTGCACAAGCATTGAAATGAAATACATGGCGATGAAGCCGCCCACAAAATACCCGACCGTAATCCAGTTTTGTTTGGCCTTGGCGCGGTGATGAGAGAGCGCCTTTCGCTCAACGCTGACGCCCTTGGACAGTTTCTTCAGATCCGATATAACTTCGTCCATTGATTTATAGCGATCTTCAGGCTCTTTCTCCATAGCTCTGAAAATCACCCCAGTCAGGTCAGCGGAAACCTTGACGTTGTGCGGAAACTCGGGTGGCTGATTGTTGACGTGTTTGTACATCACATCCATGTAGTTGTCGCCTTCGAATGGCGGACAACCAGCCATAGAGAAATACATCAAACAACCGAGTGAATAAATGTCTGTTGCACCATCGAGTTTCAATCCTTTGATCTGCTGAGGGCTCATGTATAGCGGTGTGCCGATGACCATACCATCCATGGTCAGTCCTTCTTTCGGTGCCGGTGCACTCTCGTCGTGAATCAGTTTTGCAATTCCAAAATCGACTATCCGCACATCGTTGTTTTCGTGATGCTCGTTCTTGCACAGAACAACATGCTCAGGCTTCAAGTCGCGATGAATCACTTTCATCTTGTGAGCGTTTCCAATCGCTGCAGCAATCTGAATGAAGATCGCAATCGCCTCGCGCTCCGCGAGCGGCCCGCGCGTCTCAACCCACTCATGGAGAGTGATTCCATCGAGCCAGTCCATCACAAGGTATGGCATCTTGCTCTTGGTGATACCAAAGTCGCGAACCTGGCAAATGCCTGGATGCTTCAATGCGCTTGCCGCCTTTGCCTCAGTGATAAAGCGCTGACGCATATCTTCATCGGCTGCATATTTCGGCAGCAGAATCTTGATCGCTAGATCTGCATTCGTGTAACGGTTGCGCGCACTATAAATTGCGCCCATTCCGCCCTGCCTGACTTTCATCTTCAAATCGTACTGCTCAGGCAATTCCTTGAGCAGTGGATCGAATTCGGCTTCAGAGACTGCTTGATTCCAGTGCTCGCTTGTAGAGTCCGTCATACGCTGCTCCTACTTCGCATCGACTTTCTCAGGAGCTGGCGATTCCACTGGTGCAGAATCAGATGGAGTCGGTGCAACAGGAGCTGGAGAAACTTCTGCAGGTGCAGGAGCGGCTTCTACCGGTGAAGGAGCAGCAGTCGTAGTTTGTGGGGCTGCAGGTTCTGCCGAAGGTGCTGGTTCGGACGCCGGTGCTGTTGCGGCGTTCGCGCCTGAACTGTTGCCACCACTTGAAGCTGCTTCGTTGTTGGATTCAGAAACGATCTTTCCGTCTGATGTCATTACCGGCCAGTCAGCTGTTGGTGGCGGCAGCAGCGTACCGGGCGGACTTGCAGGAGGAGAGCTAGCCGCTGCAGCTTCCGTAGCCACAGGAGAACCAGTGGAGGAAGATGCAGCAGTAGCTGGAGTTGCAGTTGAAGATTCACTTGGCACCTGTGGTGCAGTCGCTTCGGGTGGAGCGGTGGAAACCTCAGTGCTCGCCTCAGGCACCGCAGGTAGTGTCGCTGTCGCAGCCGGTTGTGTTCCGGCTACAGGAGCTGCACCCGCGCCACTTTCACCACCTTGCGATGCTAATTCCGCATCAATCACATCAGCTTCGGAATTCTTGTTGAGTTTTCGCAAGACCTCACCATATACGCGTAGCGTAGTCGAGTAAGTCTTTGGGGGAATACTGCGGTCGTGACGTACAATGTCCGCCGATTGTTTGAGTACTCCTTCCGCGCTCGACAAATCGCCCTTATCGATGAATAGACTAGAGAGATCGGTTTGCGCTTGAACGGCAGCAGTCGGGTTCTGCGCTTTAGCGTTATTCGCGAATGCAACTACTGTCTTTTGATAACCGATCGCTTCGTCCAACTTATGCTGATTTTTCGCGACATTTGCCAATCGAGCAAGCACAGGAGCGCTCTTAGGGCTGCCCGGACCATCTCGTTTGGCGATAACTTTCAGCGCTTCCTGAAAGTATTGCTCGGCAGTTGCCCACTGCTTTTTGGCTTGCAGTTGAATTCCAGTCGTCACGTACTGTTCTATCGTTTTCGTCTGAGCGATCATCGCCTGCTGCGCTTGAATCAGCGACTCAGCTGTGCGCCTGACCACTTTTCCATGCCCCATACTGGCGGCAGTTCCAGCGCCCATCCCGGCGCCTAGACCTCGGACGAAAGTACCTTCCATCATTCCTTGTGATTGTGCCGGAGAAATGCAGGCAATGGACACCAGCAGCAGCGCTAAAGTGCGAGCCTTTTGCATAGATTTAATTTCCTAGTAAGAAGAAGGGATTCGGGGAAGATTTGGTAGCAATTCCATACCCAAATTCACGCGTGAGCAAACCGGCTCGCAGAAAGCTTACGTTTATGTAATCAAAATTGCCATTTGCCGAAGGATAAGTTCGAAGCCAAATCCAATTATGTAATCGAAAACCTACTGGTTATCGATGTATCGAGCACGCGGTGCAGCAGCGTGTGCATTTAAGCCTTCAAGATTGGCAAATGCTTCGGTCTCCTGATGCAACTCGTTTGCATTCGAACGCACGCGAATCCAAGTTTGTGCACGCAGGAAAGTGAGTGGGTTGAGTGCACCGGCAAATCGCGCTGATCTATTAGTAGGAAGTGTGTGATTCGGACCGGCAACGTAGTCGCCGTTCGGCACTGTCGCGTTGTAGCCGATGAACAATGCGCCGTAGTTGACCAGATGCGGTTGCAAATCTTCGGGCTTCGCAACATGCAACTGCAAGTGCTCAGGAGCGATGTTGTTGGCTGCAGCAATGCAAGCAACAATGTCAGGCAAAACTAGAATCACGCTCTTGCTCAGGCTTTCGTCGATGAAATCAGGCAAGGCTATTTCGGAGCGCACTTTTGGCAGCTCGGCGAGCACCTGCGTTGCGACCGCCTCGTCATCGGTTAGAAGAAACGCGCGTGCATCCGGATCATGTTCGGCCTGCGACAGCAAATCGAGGGCCAGCCAATATGGGTTACTTCCGTGATCGGCAATGATGCAAATCTCGCTGGGACCAGCAAGCATATCGATGCCGATACGTCCCTGCAATTGACGCTTAGCTTCGGTCACATAGGCATTTCCTGGACCGACAATCATATCTGCAGGCTTGACGGTTTTAGTGCCGAATGTCGCAGCCGCTACAGCTTGCGCCCCACCGACCTGGTGAAATTCAGTGACACCAGCAACGGTGCCGGCGTAAAGTATCTCATCAGTGAGATTGGGAGAGAGAATGAAAACTTCAGAAACGCCGGCGACTTTTGCGGTAATTGCAGTCATAAGCGCCGTGGATGTAAGAGGGAAACGTCCGGAAGGGACATAACAAGCCACGCGACCAACGGGTCGAAAATTCAATCCGGTGTCGAAACGTTCGTAAGAAACGTGAATCGGTCGAATCGCCGCAACTGTTGCTTCAGCAAAAGCTCTGATTCTCGACGCGGCCAAGTCGATAGTCCGCACTGTATCCTCAGGCAGTTGATCGACAAGCGCATCGATGCCTTCTTGTTCCATAAACAACGGCGGTGAAACAGTATCACCAAATCGATCAGCTAACTGCGCAATCGCAACATCACCGTCACGACGAACGTGATTGATGATTTGCTCGACTTCCTGAGCAATACTAAGCGCGGCAAAGGCACCACTATGCTTCGTGCTCGCCATCGGCGGGCCACCGGAAGACCCACCCGTGAGAGGTGGCGGGGCAGGAATGGACTCGCTGTCCATCGGCGCACCACTCGCCATCTTCTTCAACCAGGCAATGGCGTCAGCACCCTTGTAAAGCGGAATCATTTGTGGCGTCCCCCAAGCTCAAGCTCGATCTCTTTCCAATCAAGACCTTCATCAACAGCCAGTATGCTCACGAAATAAAGCAAGTCGGCGATTTCCCAGCGAAGGTTTTCGCGAGACTTAAACGATACCACCTCAAATGCTTCTTCCATAAGCTTTTTGCTGAGTTTATCGCGGTCTTTAAACAGTGTTGCAGAGTAGCTGCCTTCGGGAGGATTTTCTTTGCGTTTGCGCAAGGTTTCGAAGAGATCCCCGATAGCGAAAGCGCGATGCGATGTGGCGCTGCCGAAGCAACTGAAAGTACCATTGTGACAAGCGCCCTGGGATTGTTTCACAGTGAACAAAATCGAATCTCTGTCGCAATCAAGTCGACAGGAAATTAGTTGCTGCACGCTTCCGGATGTCAAACCCTTTTCCCAAAGTTCCTTTCGCGAACGGCTGTAATAAACACCTCTTCCTTCGGTGAGCGCTCGCTTTAGAGACTCTTCGTTTCCATACGCGAGCATCAGCACTTTGCCGCTGACATCTTGCACAACAATGGGCACGAGTCCATTTGCATCAAACTTCACCGCACCGACTACGCTTTCAGCCAAATCAATTCGACCCGTGTACAAAGCCATTCCAACTTGCACGTCCATCCCTAGTTTCGAAATCTCTACGATCTCGGCAGTAGCAGCTATGCCACCAGCAACGGTGACGGGGCGTTTCAACTTCTCCTTTGCTTCCTTCACTGCATCCATGTTCATTCCGCCCAAACCACCTTCGTCTTTAACAAAGGTAGTCAGGAATGCGCCACAATACGGAGCTAGCCGCTCTGCGCGATCCCAGACCGTTTCATCCGTGGTGTTTGTCCACCCTTTGTCGACAACTTTGCCGTCGACATTATCGAGAGCGACCATGACTCTTTCGCTGGGAAACTCGCTCAAAATCTCGGGTACTGCTCTGGTGCCAAAAATTAGAGCCTTTGCTCCAGCTTTCAAATATTCCTTGCCAGTATCGACATCGCGAATGCCACCACCAACGCGAACGTCAGCCACCTTGCAAATGTCTTGAATGAGCTCGCGATTGTTTCCTTTACCCATCGCCGCGTCAAGGTCGATAACCGCAACCTCGCCGAAGCGATTAAACTCGCGTGCAAGTTCTAATGGCGTGCGGTCTGATGTCACCACAAGATCTTTGCCCTGCTTTAGCTGGACAGCCTTTCCGTTCATGATATCGATACTGGGTACTATCATTTATTGCCCCTAATTCCTGACGCCTTTACTTACCACTAATCAAAGAACAATTTGCACACTCGTTGACGAAACTAATAACGTACACTGATTCCCGCGCTTCGAACGGCTTGCTTCACGTCACCGATGCTGTATATCTTGTCGTGAAAAATACTGGCTGCAAGGGCGGCATCCGCTCCTGCTTTTTGGAAGACCTCGACAAAACTGGCGGGATTCGCTGCACCGCCAGACGCAATGACAGGAATCGGCAATTTCTCTGAAAACGCTTTTACCATTTCAATGTCAAATCCAGTTTGCATACCATCGCGGTTCCACGACGTCAACAAAATTTCGCCGGCGCCGCGACTGACGCACTCTTCAGCCCACTCCAGAGCGTCCAAACCGACAGATTCTCTGCCGCCTTTGATGAGCACTTCCCATTCGGTTTTCGAATCTGCTTGGTCGTTTTCGGTTTCCTTTTTGCGCGCGTCAATTGCAACTACGCAACATTGAGATCCGAATTGGGTCGAAACTTCATTTATCAGTTCCGGTCTTTTCACAGCAGCAGTGTTCATTGAAACCTTGTCAGCACCGGCATTTAGCAGGTCGGTAACACTGTCTCTCGATGAAACTCCGCCACCAACGGTGAACGGGATCGAAAGGTTGTCTGCGACGCGTTCGACAAACTCTAACATCGCGGCACGCCCTTCAACTGAGGCGGTTATGTCGAGAAACATCAATTCGTCGGCGCCCTGACTCTCATACATCAAACCCAGTTCGACAGGGCAGCCCATGTCTCTAAGGTTGGTGAAATTAACGCCCTTAACGGTGCGACCGTCTCTCACATCCAAGCAAGGGATGATGCGCTTAGTCAGCATTCTCCACCCCCTGCGAAGCACACGCTAATTTGCTGGAAGGTAGATCCCCGCCGGAAACTAATTCGATCCAACGAACCAACAAAGACTGTCCGAAGGGTCCGCTCTTCTCCGGGTGAAACTGAAATCCGCAGATGTTGTCACGCTTAACTGCGGCGCAAAAACTGCCGAAGTAATCAGCGGAGTATAACGTATCGCTGCTCTTTTCCGGCTGCGCGACGTATGAGTTGACGAAGTACACATAACCGTTCGGCCACGGGTTGCTTTTCGACTGCGCGGCCTCGGGACACTCAATCTTGTTCCAACCTATCTGTGGAATTTTTCCACGAGTGAATTTAACAACCTTGCCTGGAAGAAGTCCTAGCCCTGCGCTGTTTGATTCCTCACCCCAGTCAAACAGAATCTGCATGCCCACACAGATCCCGAGATAAGGCGTTCCTCCTTCGACAATACTTTTTACCAATTGATCGAAACCGTCTTTCTGTAAATTTTGCATCACCGCGCCAAAGTTTCCTACCCCCGGCAAAATAATTGGGCGGCTTCCCTCTGGCTTATTCTTCGGATTCACCAAGTTGTACGGCACTTGAAGTCGATCCAGACAGCGCTTTACACTGCCAAGATTGCCTCCGGCGACGTCGACCAGATCGACCTCAGTTTTCATCAAGGACTCCTTTCGTGCTCAAATATTCGTTGCCGGGCAACGGCGTGATCGCCTGCCGTAACGCGCGTGCCAGTGCTTTAAACGATGCTTCGATAACGTGGTGATCGTTGTCGCTTTCAAGCATCTTTATGTGCAGAGTAGAGCGCAATCCGTCCACGAATCCTTTGTAGAACTCGCGAAAAAGATTTGGGTCGAGATTGCCGACAGTGAAATTACCGAACTGCAATTTCCAAGATAGATTACGTCGACCGCAAATGTCGATGGCGACCAGCACCAAACTGCCGTCCATTGGATAAGTGAAACATCCAGCCCGCTCGATGCCCTTGAAGCTGCCCAGCGCTTTGAATATCGTTTCCCCCAGTACAATGCCGGTGTCTTCAATCAAGTGGTGCGGATCGACTTCGATGTCGCCGGTAGCGTCCACGACTAAGCTGAAGCGACCGTGGACGGCAAGGGCCTCGAGCATATGCGAGAGAAAGGGGAGCGACGTCTTTATATCGACCTCGCCTGGCGTGTCGAGGTCGACACGCATCGAGATGTCCGTCTCCTTCGTCTTTCGCGAAACCGATGCGGTGCGGCTTTTCGCCTTCGCTCCATCTTCCACCGACTGGTTTTGTACTACGCTTTTCATAGTTGAAACACCTTCTCCAGTTCGCTCATACAACTGATTACCAATTGGGCTCCTGCTTCCCTCAATGCCTCTTCGGACGCTGAAGTGGTGATGGCGATGCGGTCGATGCCCGCCCCAAGCGCCGCAGCCATGTCGTCTACCGAATTGCCGACATATACTCCATGTTTCAAGTCAAAGTCTTGCAGATTGCGATTGATATAGTCCGGCGAAGGCTTCGCTCCCAGTCCGGGGATATCATCAAGACAGTAAACTCGCTTAAACAGTGGATTGAGGCGCTCTCCCCAAACGGGATCATACTCGCCGCGCGTTCTGCCGGTGACGATAAAAGTGGGAAAGCGCTTTGCTATTCTTGTGAGCGCTTCGATTTCGAGTAGAAGTGTTTCCGTTTGCGGCGCCAGGCTCAGGTAGAGCTTAGTCGCCTCCGGAGAGAATTCACGCATCGACATGGTGACGCCGCGACGCTTCAAAAGTTCAATGGACGCAACCCAATCGTCGTTGTATCCACCCTCCTCCCGGAGTTTACGCAGTTCGTCCTTTTGCAGTGGTTTGCCGGAATAACGGTCGACCATCTGCGCGACCGTTTCGTCAAAACTGGCGCTCGTATCTACCAGAGTTCCGTCGAGGTCAAAGATAATTCCATAGCTTTTTTGAAACTTGTCGAGGGTGTTGAGGAACAGCTCTTGCTCGGCTTCCGTTCCTATCGAAACACGAATTCTTCCCCACATCGGATCGAATTCGGGAGTGGGGAAGACCTGCCGGCTGCGATTGCGCACCAGCACTCTTTCGTCTCTGCAAAACTGGCAAAACTTGTCAGCGAGAATTCCCAAAGACAGCAATATGGAATTGCCTGCTCCATTGATCACTCCAAAGCCTCGCTCTTGCAAGTTTTTCACAAGACGAGTCTTTCGGTCGTTGACCTCGGCGACATATTTTGTCACGTCGTCGCGGCGGTCAAGCAATTGAGACGCAGTCCAAAGAGCTGCATTGTTGACGCTGAAAACCGGAGTTACCAATCGCAAGTACTCGATCATCTGTGGCTGTCCAAACACACAGCCCAAGCGCAATCCAGCTATGGCCCATGCTTTGGAAAACGTTTTCAATATGAGGAGATTGTTGTACTTCTCGATGAGGTGAAGGACAGTCGTATTTGAAAAATCGCCATATGCTTCATCGATAACAATCAAAGTGTTGGGATAATTCTTACACCATGACTCGATCACTTCGGCGGAAAGTTGGGCGCCGGTGGGATTTTCTGGAGTGGCGAAAAATGCAATCTTGGCTCCCGCCTTGAGCGCTGTTTCAATGCCCGCGATATCGAAATTGAGGTCGGGCAAAACATCAACGTTCACCAATTTCGCGCCGGCCAGTCGCAGCGAGTGCGGAATGACAGAAAAGCACGGTCTGGAAACAATTGCAGTATCTTCGCCAGGCTCGATAAAAGTGTTGCAGACAACCATGATTCCTTCATCGCTGCCATTGGTCAGGATCAAATTCTCCGGGCGAATGCCGTACATCGCGGCAAGTTTTTCGACAAATTCCGGATATTCGGGGTAGCGGCTCGTCCAGTCTTCCGGCATACCCTGCGGGTACGACTCGGGATACCCCTGAGTGTTCTCGCAGAAATCGAGGCGCGCATAATTTTGTCGGCTGCTGCCCGGCAGATCGTAGAAGGGCAATTCCAGTACGATCCTTTTGGGAAGCACACCAGTTTTCGTTTTGGCTTTCGCATCTGGCGTATCTTTTGTATCTGACAAGACTTTCATTGTGTATCCCTTAGATTGGAATTTCCTACAGTGGCTATCTCTGATTAACGGACAGCCGCAGTAACTCACAGGCGGGTGAGGCACGGTGCCCCAGGCGGGCGATGCATGGCATCGCCCCTACGCTTCAGACGACAATTTTTTCGAGTTTGTATTCCAATATATCTGTCGCGCCATAGGCAACAAGTTTCGGAATCAATTGCGAGCAGTCCGCGGAAGGGACGGCAACTTTGATTGCATAGCCGCTGCCTTTATATAGTTCTGAGATTGTCGGCGCTTTCATACAGGGCAAAATTGCCACCAGGCGCTCGAAGTTATCCGTGCTGACGTTCATCTCCAGCAGCACCTTTTCATTAGCGCGCAAAGCACTCTTCATGAGCATGACAAGTTCTTCCAACTTCTGACGTTTAGTGTCATCTTCCAGCGCCTTCTTGTTACAGAGAAAACGCGTGCTCGATCTAAGAAGCGTATCGACAATGACTAATCTATTTTGACGAATGGTTTCGCCCGTGACGGTGTTATCGATGATCATATCTGCGTCTTCCGGCGGCAATGCTTCGGTTGCGCCAAAGGTTTGAACATAATCTGCGTTCAAGTTTTTGGACTTTATATAGTCGAGCGTCAAATTTCTGTACTCGGAAGCAATGACCAAGCGGCGCTGCTGCCGCTCAGGAATTGACTCTTCAGCCAGGTTCTCAGGCATAGCCGCAACGATCGAAACTGGATCGAAACCGAGATCCAATAGTTCCACAACATCGGCCTGACGCTCAACAATCCAGTCCAGCCCGGAAAAACCGCAATCGTGACGACCGAGCGCAACCAGATCGGGAATATTTTGCGCTTTGAGAAACTTCGCGACTACACCGGTTTGCAAGGTGCGTGGACGATAAGAACGCCCGCTTTTCGCAAAACTAAGCCCAACTCTTTCGAGCAAAGCTACAACCTTTTCTTGAATTCGACCTGACGGCAAGACCATTTTCAGTGTGCCGACTGCCAACGCGGAGTCCGTCTCAGAGGCTGTCGCCGTGGTCTTTTCCTGAGCTGGGGCTTCAACTGTGTTTTTCATTTTCTCGTTTCCTAGTTTGGCGCGAAGTGTGATTCAAAAATTCGCTAACAAAAAAACCCGCCTTCCGAGCGGGTCTCAACAGTTTTTGCATTAATGCAAAGCTATTCTGTCGTGAGGTTCCGCTCCCGTTTCAAGAATGATGATGGTGATGATGCCCGTGGTTGCGGGCAGCGGATTCAACAATCACTCTTGTGCTGAGCGGCATAAAGGATTTAAAACATCCTGGAACGACAATTACCCCTTGAGGTTAACAGGACGGGGCTGACCTTGTCGAGAGTTTTTTCGGATTTTGTTTACAATTGCCAATGACAAGCCCCGAATTGAACCTTCAAGGACGTCGAAATACGCCTCATTTCAGGGCCGCATTGTATGATGTTTGGTCTAAGTTTACTCACGGGTAAATTGTAGAGGAGGCGCCGGACAACAACTCTGCGCGGTTCCTCTCTCGGCAATGCAGCTACGAAAAGGACAGAATGATGAAAGAGCATTTGTTGGTGACGGCAGTCGGCGAAGATAGACCGGGCATCGTTTCGCATCTGGCCGAGGTGATTACACGCCATGGCGCAAATATGGAAGACAGCCGCATGACAGTGCTGGGTGGCGAATTCGCAGCCATCGCGCTGGTGACAGTGCCAGAGGCGAAAGAGGCAGAACTTCTCAAAGACCTCGAGTCACTGGCGAAAGAAAAAATCCACGTCACGACAAAGAAAACCAAGGCGCCTGACGCATCGCGCTTCAAGGGCTACACGAGTTATCAAATCAGCCTTGAAGGTGCTGACCACGAGGGCATCGTGCATAAGATCACATCGTATTTGAAGAACCACGGCATCAACATTCAATCGATGGAGACAGAGTTGGTCCCAGCTCCTGAAACCGGAACGCCGCTGTTTTGCATGAACGCGATCGTTTCTGTTCCGCCTTCCATCAATTTCAAAACGCTAAATGAAGAACTCGACGCAATCGGTGCGGAAGAAGCAGTCGACGTCGATGTCGCTGCTTACATCGAAGCAGGACAAGAAGTCGGCGTTTAGCAACTTACGGACGCGGTCCGATCATACTCGCGAACATGTTGTACGTGGCGTCGCTCGTTGGCTCGTTCTTCATGAATGAAGGATCGAGAATATAGAGCTTGCCGTTCTCGAAACGCATATTCTTTAGGTTCCAATCGATCCTGAGATTGGCTTGCTTGAGCGCATCAGCATATGCCCAATACTGCTGTCTCAGCGAAGCGAGGTCTTTACCCATGATTTCGCGCATCATCAGCTGCATACGCAGAGAATCGCCGTCGCCAATCTGTTCCATGCGCATGGCTGGAAGACCTTCGTCCGACTTCCCGACTTCCAGAATCTTCGGTGTGCGAATTCCGATTGAATTGAGCTTATCGTAAATCGCCTTAACGGATTCCATGTTTCTGCTGTTGTCGTGATAGATCTTGGTCACAGAACCATCGCCGTTGGAATAGACTTTGCCTTCGTCTCCAGCGTCTATGTAACCCTCTTTCTTGACTTTGAGAATCTTGTTCGGTTCACCAGCCTCGGCCTTCACAGCCGACTCGCGAGCGAGGCGGGATGCGGCTTCACGTGCTTCGACTACGCGCAACATTTCCTCGGTCGTATAGACTCGAGTTCCTTCTGTGATTACGGCTGGTCGATCTTGACCGCCGGAATTCTTTTCGCCGCGTGGGTTGTCTGCCTTGATCGGCTCTGAAGGACGAACTGGCTCTGGCGGACGTACGGTTTCTGCCTGTGCTGGAGTTCTCGAAATGTCAGCGACTTCGTTGTTCTGCAAGAAGCGCGAACGTGCCCGGGCACCGCCGACGCCACCAAGCAATCCACCAAAGAGAGCAAAACCGGCCATGTCGCCGAACACTTCAGCGCTGCTTGCAGGGCCTCTTCCATGAGTTATTGAGTGCAATTCCGCATGCGCAAATCCTGCCGGCAGTCCGCTTATAGACCCAGCAGCAACCCCCTTGCCGATGCGGCTGAGGAGCGGTGTTTCCGCCGTCATTCCAAATGCTTTCAGCGAACCGACGCCCTTGCCTGTAACATTCAACAAGGAGAATGTGCCTGCGTCGGTAAGTCCATTTGCCAGACGCGTTTGCCAAAATGGTTGCCCGTTTTCCACCGGTGTGAGGACGGTACCCATCGCCAAGCCGGTCAAGCCGCCTTCCAAAGCGACGCCGACATAACCTGTTCCCAACCGGCTGCCCAAACCGCCCCGGACCAGTGCGCGGGTGCCGAAGAATGGGACCAACATGCCGACCGCCGCCCCGGCTTGCTGCGCGAAGACTTCGGAGCCTGTGCTCGCTTTGGGGACATCAACCAGGGCCAATTGCGGCAACTCATGACCAAGCAACTTTCCGGTCAGCTGGGTCAACCCATTGATCGGTCGTTGAATCGCTGAATCAAACGCGGCTGCGCCGAACTCAGCTACCACGTCTGAGGTCTTCACCGACGAATCGGTGACTCTTTCGGGAGGAGTCATGTGCCTTTTGTATTGTTCTTAAAGGAGTCTAGACCCAAATTAGCGGCTTGCGCGAGTGCTGTCAGTGGGGGAAATACGTAGCGGGCTGAAAGGAAACGGCAAGAAGTTCGAAACCGCAGTCAGGCGCCGGAGAATATCTCAACCAAGAATTTCTTACTCTCCCCTGCCAAAAACACGGCGAGCCGTATACAACCAAATGGGTCCTCCACGAACCTGCTCATAGTCTGTTCATGCCGGCTGGCTTACACTGGCTACGCCTCACTAGCACACAATAGGTGCGCAAAGTCCAGCTTATCAGGGCACATTACAGATAGGCATTCCTCTCTGCCTGCGTTTCTAACTCACGGTTCCTCCATGGGAAAAGGCAATTTCCAATCCGACGCGACAGTAGCCTCTGAATTGGCTCGCCTCGAAAAGGAAGAGTCGGACAAGAGCATCCTGCGAAAAGCCATCGACTTCGTGACGGAGCCGTACCATCATCAGGCTGCGGCGAGGGAAAAACTGCAGGAGGCGGCACGGGGCGGCGGCAACGCAAACGAGGCGTTAAAGCAGAGCTTGGCAGCACGCCAGGCGGAAGCGGACGCCTATCACATCACATCCAGCGCGGCGAAAACTCTGGGCATCTTTACCCCGGGTAAAATCGGCTTCGCGGTCACGGGTACGGCATTCGCGCTTGATGAAATCCGCCCGGGCAATGGACACGAGTTGCTCGATGGAACGCTCGGAGTAGCTAAAGGCATAGGCATGCGCACCATCCTTGGGCGCTCCGCGGGCGCCGGTGACAGTGTCGCGGTCATGTCTTTGAAGTACGGCATCGGCGGCAGGTTAATCGATTCAGGACTGACTAGGCGCAACTACGTCGATGAGACGGACACCCTCACTCTCGATTCATTCGGCAAGGGGCTTCTAACAGTTGGAAAAAACACCGCCAATCCGGTCGCTTTGACCACAGATTTAGCGACCGCTGGTTTGACAATGGGGTTAGTAAAGGGCGCGCCAAACTTCTTTGCCGGAAACACGTTCCGCTCAATGACGACTATGGGCTTTGCCAACGGATGGGCAAATGGTATGTCGCAGGAGTTGCAGTCGGAAATTCAAACCGGCAACTTCTCAGCTACACGCCTCGCCGCCTATCCTCTCGCTTTCGGCCTGGCAAACTCACTGGCAGCCGCGCCAGGAAACCAGCGTCGGTACACTCAAAACCATGCTTGGGAAAATGCCGCTACAATTCGCGATCGCGAATACAAACTTGTCGCCATTGATGCTGGCGATGTACGGCAGATCTTGAAAGGGGGCACTCGCGGAGCCAATGTTTCTATCAAAGAAGTCGGCAAATTTTTGAAGCCAGGCGAGGCAGAAACAATCAATGTACGCCGGGAAAGCGTGCCAACCGATTGGATTTCCGCTACCACCAACATGTTCAAGGGAAAGAGCGCCGTCGGGCCGTCTGGAGAGCAGTTGCGTTTCATCAGCAGGAAAGGCGGCGACCAAAATGCCCCGTGGGAAATGACCATCGATCGCGGCTCGAAAACGTTCGCGGAACTTGTGAGAGAAAATTCCGGCTACTACCAGGGCAAGGATGTCGCACCACTTTTGAAGAACTTTCAAGAACCTCTGCGCGGATTCTTGGGAAGCGGCTCGGAGAGTGGTGCGTTTAGAACCACCAATGGTGCTGTGTTGAAGACAGCCAGCTCACTGGGTCCGGAAGGCATTCGTGACTGGGGAACTGTCGCCCACGATGCGAAACTTATGTTCGGACAGCGTCACCTCAACGATGTATCTGGTTTCAATGGTCGAGAACGCAATCAGTCAATCGGACTGCAAGAGGTTTTGAAAACCCCTGTTACCGAAGCTCAAGCTGCCGCCCTTCGCGAACAGATGTCAAAAGACGGAGTCTCATTCCACGACTACAACAAGACCCTCATGGGAGATCAAGTCAGCTGGGCCGTTGATCAAGTTGGCATCAACGCGCTAGGAAAGACCGTCATGCTCGATTATGGCGCGCGGTATGCATACAGGCACTATGAACAAACTCCGCCTAAACCAAAAACGGACAAGTAAGTGCGCCTAGTCTACTATGCGCAAATGAGGTGGTTTGGTTTTGTCGCGTCGTGATTGCTTGTTGCCAGGTTGTGTAGAATCGCCCAAAAGAGATGAGTTATCTCCGCATCGCGAAGAGTCGCGCCGCCTCCGAAACCGGGGATCAGGCATATCAAGTGGCTGTAATAGGAAGTCTATTTCTTCCTGGTTAACAGCGAGCGACGCAGCTTGTCCTTCTGTGAAAATTCCTCCGGCAAGTCCCTTTTTGAACTCCTGCATCACAAGTATGCGTTCTTCGACGCTACCGGCTGCGATGAATTTGTATACGAAAACCGGCTTCTCCTGACCGATTCGATAGGCGCGATCGGTTGCTTGATCTTCCACCGCAGGATTCCACCATGGATCGTAGTGAATAACTGTATCGGCAGCTGTCAGATTCAGCCCCGTGCCACCAGCTTTCAAACTAATGAGAAATATCGGAACATCGCCACGCTGAAATTTATTGATGATCCGCTGCCGATCTTTCGTGATACCAGTCAACATCACGTAATCGAGTTTGATCTGCTGCAACTCGGCTTCAATAAGTTCGAGCATTCTCCTAAACTGCGAGAAGACAATGATGCGTCGCCCTTCCTCGACAAGCTGAGGCAGCATATCCATGAGCGTTTCCAGCTTGGCACTGTCGGTGATGCCATCGGCCATCTTGAGCTTGACCAAACGTGGATCACAACAAGTTTGTCGTAGCTTCAACAAAGCGTCAATGATGAGAATTCGCATTCCCATAATGCCTTTCTCACGTATTTCTTCATTCACGCGTTTGTGCATTACGAGCCGCACGCTTTCATAAAGATCGCGTTGAGCACCAATCAATTCAACAGGTTGCAAAATGAGAGTCTTGGGCGGCAGTTCTTGCACTACTTCGCTCTTCGTTCTGCGCAACATGAACGGACGAATCCTGCGTTGAAGCGTTCTCTTTCTATCCTCACTGTTCTTTCGCTCAATTGGTTTCTGAAAATAGTTAGCAAAACTCTTTCTATTGCCCAGCATGTTTGGCATCAAGAAATTGAACTGAGACCACAGTTCGCGCAAGTTGTTTTCAACCGGTGTGCCGGTGAAGCAGAAGCGAGCCTTTGCTCTTAAGCGACCCACCGCCTTCGCGAGAGAAGTAGTCGGATTTTTGATGTACTGCGATTCGTCGAGAATGATAATCGACCAGTCGGACAAACTCAGCGAATCTATGTCGCGAAGCAAGAGCGCATAACTGGTGATCACAATGTCATTGTTGGGAATTTCTTTGAAACGCTCAAAACGGTCGGAACCAGTAAGTCTGAGCACACGCAGAGATGGCGTCAAACGTTCGGCTTCGTTAACCCAGTTAGGGACAACGCTTGTAGGAGAAACCACAAGCACCGGTTGATTCAGCTGTTTCTTCTGCTTCCTGTACAAAACAAGCGCTAGTCCCTGCACAGTTTTTCCCAATCCCATGTCATCGGCGAGTATGCCACCGGCATCCATGTCACAAAGGAAATTCAGCCAACCAAGCCCGTCTTTCTGATACTGGCGAAGCTGCGATCCGAAATCTTCCGGCGTTTCAATCGCCTCGATTCTATCCAGTTTTTCAAGATGTTTTGCCAGGCGCTTAATGCGATCTGTCGGTAAAATCTTGATGTGCGAAAGTACTTCCGGCAATTGCTGGGGCTCAACTCTACACCCAGCTTCTTCATAGTTGTACATCTCACGAATGAGATTAATCACGCTTTCCACGCGCTCAAATGGCAGAGCAATCATACGTCCATCCGGCATCGGAGCGTAAAAGTTGCCGTTGATATTGAGTTTTTCGATATCTAGAGTATCGAAGTCTTTCACACCCGCACGCTTAAGAGCACTGATGATGATAGGGAAAAGAGAGACGCGCTGCCCCTCTAGCTTGACTCCCATTTCAAGGACAAACCACCAAGCGGTTTGTTCTCGCAGATCAAATTCAATTGCTTCTTCAGGATGAATGACGCGATAGGAAAAAGTATCGTCAATTTCGATTGACCATTCGGTCTTCAGTAACTTAGGCAACTCATTTTCTACAAAATGCAACCAGCGATAGTCGCTATCACCGGTAAGAATAAAGCGCATGCGATTGCCTTCCGAATACATAGGCAGCGACTCAAAGCCCATGTCGCGCATACGCTGGACGACTTTTCTCTCGGCAGCAAGATCGCGGCGGTAGACAACCAAGTCAGTGCCTCGTGCTTCGCGATGCTCGGAGTTTTTGTCCCGCAAATCAAATGTGTGGCCGCCATAATCAAACGACACATCGACAACATTAACATTCTTATTCGGTTCAAATCCCCTGCGCCAATACATCAATGCATCATTGCCGATTGGTGTGATTGACTTGAAGGATATCTGCGCTTTTGGCTCGCTTTTAATCACTTCCTCATTCAGCATCGGACACGGCATTTCGATCTGAGGAGGAAGATTGAGTTCTTTCAATTGGTCGTGTACTTTGTCGGCAAACCCCGGCATCACCGGCGGTGCAATAAGGAGCTTTGTCAATGTATCTACATCAATCGGCAGATCCAAAAAACCAAGGTGGTTCATGTAGGTGTCGACATACGCAGGGCAGGCGCACAAGAGGGTAACGATGGTCTCTTTGTCACCCACCACAGACGGCACTTGCGAGCGGTCAGAGCGAAACACCCACTTCAGCTTCCCCTCCACACGCGGACCCTTCGTGAGTGGTGGGTTAGAAGCACTGCGAAAGTAAGATCTCCCGGTCGCCACGATTTTGTCCAGCAACATTTTCATCAACTCGGGATCGCCGCCTAAAATATCGCCCAGGTAGGAAGAACCAAGCGCAGCAAGCGCAAACTGAATAATCGACTCGTCTTCTTTGTTTGCTCCGAGCTCGGGAGAAAGATCTTCAAAAGAGGTTTCGACGACTTTCTGAAACCCAGCCGAATTCTTCTTCCCAACCAGATATGGCGTGATTACAAGCGATGGAATATTTCCGAAGCGTGACTTATCAATGATGTAGATTACCGAACCACCAGTGACTTTTTCCTGCCCCTGAGCCGATTTTGTCGTGAGACTTTCCTTTACTTCATCAACCCAGTGTTGCACACTGCGCGGTAACTCACGAGGACCAACTACTACTTCAGTGAATCCAAAAATCGCTCCAGCTTCTAGAACTAGCGCGACGCAATGTTTGCAGTATGAGCCCACAGGACAACTACAGTGCGCTGCGTTAATAAAGCCATTCTCGTTGCTGGTAACGCGCACTTGATAGGGCAGCTCGCGCGTTCCTCTTACCGCGCCTTGAATGACGCGTCTTTCAAAGTCTACTTCAACATTTACTACCGCTTTTTTACTTTTATACTCAAGCCCTTTGGCAAATGTGCGCTGACCAAAGATGTCCGCGATGTGCGAACTGGAAAACGGCAAAACGTTCAAATAATTGGAGATAGGCGGATCTTCAGGCATATTATTGCCTCACGCGCAACTAACAACCTATAGACCGACAAAATCCATCCTACTTCAAACTCAAATTTTTCGCATCTAAAATTTCAAAAAATTTTCCAGCGCGCAAAAGCCAACAGGGAAACCGCACTCAGTTCCCCTGCTGGATTTACGCGCCGGGCGCGTGCAATGCGCCTCTACAACATCGAGATTACATGTCGAGTGCAGGATGGCGGCGGTCGTAGATCAAATTCTCTTGTTCATAATGATCAGTACGTTGAATGATCGTTGGTTGTTCGCTCTTGCGAACTGTCTTCACAGCTATCAAATTAGATGGACGACGACGCACATGCGCTACGCGAGGCGCTCGTTTTTTGTAAGCGACCACACGTTTCGCCGCTTTCTTCCTATAGGCAACCTTCTTTCTCGCGACAGGACGCGCGGCCCGATAAGTAGTCTGCGTTTCGACGCGTGGAGTGTTTACAACAGTAGTTGTGGTGCGCTGTTCGCTTATAGGCACAACCACTCTCTCATGCCGTTCCATAATGATCGGCTCGCGAACCTGGTGCGTGGTACCGTTTGCATCTGTTGTTTCCTTCACACGCTCATACGCAGGTTCCATCCAGCTCCCCATTACTTGAGCCGGTCCTTGAGTAATATCTCTTTGAATGATAGTTTGGTCTGCTTGTGCGCGGAGCGGAATTGTGAATGCAAAACTCAATGCCACTAGGGCTAAAATACTTTTTCTCATTCTTCCTTTCCTCTCGGCTACATCCGAGTGGAGGACGGAGACAGGGCTCTACAGTTCCCATCACTGACTTGAAGAACGACCAGGACTACCATTGCGAACTCCCTGGCGAATGCTCCTTTCGCAGGGTTCCTGCAAATACGTTAATTCGCATTGACTCGAGGCTAGATTTCTCGCGGACAACGGCTGTCTGGAACGTCAAGGTCCGTCGACGATACCACCTAGTCGGCGATATCTCTCAGTATGCCAAAGCCTTTGTTGAGTATGCCTTTGATCTTTCGACCAGGTTTGCTGTTTGTTACCTTATCCAAACCGCGGTCTGCATACCTATTTGCGTAACGCGTCGCATAGCGGCTGGCATATTGTTCAGTTCTTGAACTAGAAGAATACGATGTGGAATGCTGAATTGGCGGCGAAGCGAGAACCGGGGCGGGCTGAACAACCGGCTGCGAAACAGACGGCGGCTGGTAGCTGCGAGCTGGAGCAGAAGTGCTTGACGGATAGGAATAATTGTTCGGTGATGGATTGTTTGAACCTGAAAAAGAAGAGCTTCTGCGTGAGGCCGTAGGATAGTAATCCTGCCATTTCTGCTGCGCCGGCTTGCGCTTCGGCGCCTTCTTCTTAGCAGGTGCGGATTTCTTCGCCACCACTGGTGCTGCGGGTTTAGAAGGAGTTATGTGTGCTTCTTCGATTGTCGGAGTCGGCGTTATCGAAGAAAACTGACTATCCGGAACGTGTTTCGGCGACGATGTCGTCATACCTGGACCGCTGCCGGCAGGTCCCGCCGGCTTGAAGTAGAGGAATCCTGCAATAGCCAACAATGCGGCGAGCGCTGCGCTGCCGATAGCAACTGATTTTTTGTTGACGACAATGGAAATCGTCTCGTCACGCTTATCAATTAGTGATGCGGTCTTGGTCTGTCCCGCCGGCTGCTGGCTTGAAGCCAAAGGTGGATTGGAGCCGGACGTAACGCCGGAATTCAAACTGAACGAAAAGTTGTTGGATCCCGTATTCACATTCGCTACAGAAGGTTGAACAGGTGTTGCAGCGGCGGACGAAGTTGCAGACGAAGACGCAGAGGGAGTGCCTGCGTGAGGATTAGTCAGTTGATCTGTAATAACCGTTTTGTCGATCGGTAAAGCGCCAGTGTTCTCTGACAGATCACTCAACCAATCATCTGCATTCAAGTCTTTGGCAGCAATTCTCTCCGCCTCCAGAGGCAAAGTGTTCATGGGCAAAGTCGTTCGAGTTTGTGCCTTGATTTCCGCAGCGGCTTGCTCAAGGTCGTCCTTTAACTCATTCATGGACTGGTAACGATGTTCTCGATCTTTTGCCAAACATTTGAAGATGATGGCTTCCAATCTCTCGGGAATCTGCAATTCCGGACAGGCTTTTGAGAAACTCGCCGGCATTTCGCTAACCTGCCGGAACATTGTTTCGAGAGGATCAGTGCTTTCAAAAATAGGCTTTCCGGTTACCACCCGGTACATAACGGCGCCCAGTGAATAAATATCAGCACGCGCGTCCAGCTTTTTGCCCTGACACTGCTCGGGGCTCATGTATAGCGGGCTTCCGAACACCTCGCCGGTTCTGGTCAGGTTCTCAGCTTCGGGAGTCGATGGATTAAGAACTTTCGCAATGCCGAAGTCGACAAGTTTCACAAACTCGCGACGACCTTCAAACTCCACAAGCATGATGTTGGACGGTTTCACATCGCGATGAATGATGTCCTTCGAGTGCGCATGCGCAAGAGCAGAACTCATTTGCAAGAACATGTTGATCGCGCGCGGCACGGGAATTTGTTTTTCGCTATCAAGCAGAGAGGTCAAGTTGACGCCTTCAAGGAAGTCCATGACCATGTATGGCTGACCTTGATTGGACACGCCAAAGTCATGAACATTCAAAATATTCGGATGTGAAAAGTTGCTTGCGGCGTGCGCTTCTACTTTAAAACGTTTGAGGGCATCAGCGTTTCCAACCATCTTTGTGTGCAAAATCTTGATTGCAACCGAGCGTTGCATCATCAGATGCGTTGCTCGGTAAACCATGCCCATGCCGCCACCACCAAGCACCTCTGTTATCTGAAAGCGATCGCAAAAAAGCGTGCCGACCATCGGGTCGCGAGGCACTTCCAGCACGGTCAGGACGATCCCGTCAACGGGGCAGTTGGTTAGCTCACCGCTATATTCTTTCTGGCAAACGATACACGCTTTGCGTTGTGTCCCGTTTACTTGCGCAGCATTATCCATATGTAGTAATCAGTCCGTAGTTTCTATTCGTTGCTACCAGGACTCCACACGTTATTAGACACAAGTCGGCGAAAAAATGTTTCGCATTTGTCCGATCGTTTTAGAGGCCTTCCCGGAATCCAAATTCTATCTGCCCACATCTCTCTACTTGCCCAGCGGTGGCAGCAAAATCAAAGATACCGGCGCGAAAATACAAAAACTTGAGCTCCCATCACCCGTTCGGGCTATTGCTTGGACTTTTCGCCATTTCCGGCAACATCGAAGCCGGGGCGAGATTCTACATTCCTCTTCATTTCAAGGTCGAACGTAACCCGCGGCAAATCAGCGTTTTCCGGGAATTTCGGAATTTCGTACTGTTTCACAAGCTCAACGGCGTTCAGCGCGCACTGTTTGAAATTGGTCTCCGAATCAACGTTTCGGGCAACATTGTCTGCTGGCAGGAAGTCCTCGACTTGAGCCGAAAGATTGCGATCTTTAGTGACAGTGACTCGAACTGTCGCCACTCCGGGTCCAACGTCTACGCTTTGCCAACGTGCATAAATAGCACCAGCGACTCGGTGGTACCAGTCGTTCCATGTCGGAGCGACTGTGGCGTTAAGCGACGGCAGAAGCAAAGCGTCTGCATGCAGAGGTGTCTCCTGTGCCACGACAGGCTCAGCGAATTCGCCTCCACCGCCCGGGGTCAGCTTACCGGCATGAGCAAGTAATCCGTTATTGGTGGCAGCGGAATACTGCCCGCCCAGCGTTTCTTTTCTGTAGCCCGGCACCATGATTGATACTTCGTATCCAGGCGCATAAGTGACAACACCGCTGCGCGACTGTGTGTGAGTCAGAAGCCCGCCAGGCGTAAAATCTGATACCGAGCCTCTTTTCTCTGTGACTTTCTTCACTTCATATCCGGGGACATAGGATGTGACTCCGTCCTTTGTCACCGGGTCGCCCTGTGTTTTGAAGCCAAAACCACCGGTCATCGGTCCACCGCGCAGGCCCATCCCAGGCCCAAACATTTGAACCTTAAAGCCGGATTGCTCAGAATTGGCTCTCGAAACTTCGTAGCCTGGAACGTATGACGTTACACCGCTATGACTTTGCCATTGTCGCGATTCGTAGCGAGGCGCTATCTCGGTGACGCCCTTGGTAGTTGAACCCGGCGTCACTGAATAGGTCGGATCGAACGTCATGACTCCGTTTCTAGGCGTCAGCGTGTAACTCGAAATTGGAGGGATCGGATGAGTAGCCCAACCCGCTGCCGCATTGAGCGGGCTTCCCGGTCTACCAAACGGAGTCGGCGTGGCTTGCCCGGGAAGAAAATGCTGATTGCCGGCAAATTGATTCACCTGTCCAGCCATAGGCTGATTTCCGTTGACGCCGGTACGAAACCCGCGGTTTTTGTCGGAAGCGCCAGGCAAGAGAATAAGCGAAGGATTGAGAGCGGCTTCATCCTTGATAGAACCGTTGAGAAGGCGAGTGCCCCCTTGAAGCATGGTCTGCTGAGCACCGCCGGTTAAAACTTGCTGTTGAGCACCACCCTGTAAGGTGCGCTGCTCAACATCACCCTGCAAAATTTGCTCAACCGTACTGCCGGTCAGGCCTTGCTGTTCCGCTTTCCCTTTGAGCGTTTCCTGCTCAGCCTGTCCCTCCAGAGCAAAAACACCGTTAGCCTGCAATACTGCCTGCAGGAGCGCCAAAACCAAGCCAGAGGAAACAAGTGAGACTTTGGACTTCGTTTGCAATTGACGATTCTGCATATGGAGCTCAAGGAGAGGGAAACGGACTTTATGAGCCAGGCGTAATCTAGTATTGCCACAATAGCAAAACCCAAAACTGCGGCTCTCGAGTAAAAAGTCTGAAAGCGCTCATTGCCTGGGTTAATTGAGCAGCGATCCTGCCAAGCATCGCGTAATAAATCCTTCGTTATTCAAGGTTCAATCTCTTCCCGCATGAAGAAATCACACGGCTAGCCCGAAAAAACGAAGATTCTCCCTAAAGGCAGGATAGGCCCATGCCTGAGAGAAATTAACCAGCCTTGCCAGAAGTAGCGTTGGACTTAGGCAATGGATAATTCTTCGAATTAATGCCAAAGGCGAGCGAAAATCGTCTCTCACAATTGCAGGTTAATTCGCTAGTTTTTACGCCTGACCCAACTGGGCTGGCAAGTCATAATTGTGTCGAGCCTCTCACAAGTGAAAAGCACAGCCATAACTGTTTTGCATCAAAGCAGACATCGGAACGTGACACTATATGTGGTGCTGCCATAACATCGGTGTTTACTAGCAATTTCGTCTCGCATCATGTATGCTGCATTAAAGGTCAGTTTGACGGGTGTTTTGTCGCTTTTATTAGACAAAGCGCATAAACATTCGTGGAGATGATATTACGCTCACAGTGAGCTTTTATTTCTTCACGAAACGCTATAGGTATACCTATCAGACTATACTCATCCAACAAGCGGTTTCCAGTATGTAGGGATCTGTCAAACCGCCCGTCTGGCTTTTAACCTCGGCTCAGACTTACTTACTCCCTGAGCATCACGAGGTAGGGCACTTGGAATCAGTTGTCTCTTTTTGCGGGCTGACGTTCGTCTTTTACCTCTGGCACATGTTCGGAGTAACGATCGGGCTCCACAGACTCCTTTCCCATCGCGCTTTTACTTGCCCAAAATTCGTTGAATACTTCTTCGTTTTCGGCGCCTATTTCGCTTTCCACGGGTCTCCCGTCTGGTGGGCGACAATTCACCGCGCTCACCACCGATATTCCGACCAACCGCTCGACCCTCACACCCCAAGAAACGGCGTTTTCTCCTCATACGCGTTCTATCGCGAGTGGCACTATCCCGAGCACATCAATCCGCGCGTCCAGAGCAAAGACCTCCTCAGAGACCCGCTCTACAGATTTTTGGAATCAGGCGCTGACTGGAAGCTCGGCTATGCCATGAACGTCTTCAGCAGCTTGCTTTTCCGCATCATACTCTGGGCAGCTTTCGGACCGATCGTCGCAGGCGCCAGTATGCTTGCAGGTTTGATGGCTTTGAACTCCCCCCTGATTTTGAACATCATCTGCCACATGCCGCAGTGGGGCTACAAAAACTTCAATATCAAAGACGACAGCATGAACAATTGGCTGATGGCGATTATCTGCGTCGGAGACGGGTGGCACAACAATCACCATGCCGTTCCTGGTTCCAGTAATATGGGCATCAAGCCGTGGGAAATCGACCCTTCATATTTGCTCCTTAAGGGACTGCAAAAAATCGGGCTGGTCGGCACCATCAATGATTCCCTTGCCAACGAAAAGCCGCATCCGATTCCAGTAGCAGCGGTCGTCGGCTCCGGTCGCGCCTCTGCAAGACCGCACAGAAAGCGCGAAAAGCCAGTCAGCATCATAAGATAGAGACTTGAGAGAAAACATTTTGGTCCGCCAAATGCTGTAAGGCGCCTGTGTCTTTTCAGCAGGTAGCCATCCTAAATCCTTGCCCACCCGGGTAGAGTGAACCACTGGCCTCAAGGCATGGCCCATCTAGCTTCACAGACATGACTGACCGCGAATGCGTGCTCAGCACCTGTGAAGAAAGTGGCCTGTGCCAAAAAACGAGGAATTATTAAATGGTTTGGGTATATAGGAGGGGGCAGCCGGGGGGTTGCTTGTGGTCACTTGGGGTTGAATACAAAATCAAAGGTCATGGCATCGAATAAAGACGAACACCAGGAATGGGTGATTAAGGACAATTTTTTCCATCGAGGCGTTTCAAACGTGCGCAACACTTTGCACGGAAACGCTGAAGCTGCGCAGCGCGCAATGGAATTGGTGAAGGCAAAACAAGCTCAGAATGCGCAGCAATTGGTGGCGCAAACTGGCGCGCACCCGGTTCAAGCAGCGGCAGGCTATAGTGCTGCCACAGCCCCAAACAGTGCAAAACCATGCCAATGCCAGAACATGTCCGATGAGGAATCGGAAAAACGTGCATTGCACGATCCGACACTGCCGGTGCTGAAGTTCCGTTACGTGTTGAATCGCCTTCGCTCTGAAGTCAAACGAGCGGCTCGTTATGGACACACCACCTCGGTAATGATTGTTTCCATTGACGATTTTGCAACCTTGCCGCAGCGCTTCGGCAATTTTGCCGAAATGGTGCAAAACGAAGTCCTACTTGCTGCCAGCCAGCGCTTTTCGGCAATTATTCGTCGGGATGTAGACCTGCTTGGGCGCTATCTCAATGAGCGCTTCATCATCGTCTTGCCTGAAACATCGGCAGAACAGGCTCAGCAATTCGCCGAGCGCATAAGAGCAGCCATAGAAGGCACATGCCTCGATCATATGTGGCACAAAGTCACCTTCACGGTTAGTCTCGGCATTTGCACTTCCACCGGTGAGACATTGCCGGCAGAAGAGATGATCATGCAAGCTGACGGCGCCGCCGAGATGATTGAAAAACGAGGCGGCAACGGCGTGCACACTATTGCATTCTAGAACCGCACCGGCCACGGTGGCAGATTTGATTTAAAATGCAAGACGTCCTGACTTACACCTGCGTTGCACTCTTCGTATGGCTGTTTGCCAGTGCCATTCGCGGGCGCCATGAATTCTGGTCGGCAGAAGTGTTGAAAGTGCGAGAGGGCGGCTATGTTCCGCCGGAGCCTTATTTCCTAACCAACATTCTCTGCCGATTTGTGTGTTTCACTCTCGGATTTCTGGAAGTAGGTCCGATCAAAATTGTCGGAAAAGAGCGCCTGCCAGCGCACGGACCGCGCATTATCGCACCGTTTCATATCGATGCCGGTGATGCCTCGATTGTATCGGCGCTTATCGGCATATCACCGATGTATTATCTGATTCGTACGACAGAAGTACTAGGCTATCGTGGCTGGATAGCTACAATGACAGGCGCGATTGCCGTCGATGAGGAATCGCAGGAAGGCCGCACACGCGCATTCAAGGCAGCAGTTACTGCACTGTCTTCCGGCGGTCCACACGCGCAATTAGTGATTTTTCCGCAGGGACAGCTGGTCCCGGACGAAATAATTCGCCGCAGAGACTTCAAATCGGGCACCATGACGATTGCAAAAATCTGTGCCAGAAAGAGAAAGGAACCGATTTGGATAGTACCTGTAGGTGTTCACTACAAAACAGATCCGGCGCAAGCAACTCTCTTTCAAAAGATTGTCCAAGGGCTCGGTTTCAAAAAATTTCGCAATCTATTTGGACATCAAAATTACGGAGCGTTTGCTGTTGTGGGCAAGCCATTCAAGGTCACACCGAAAGCGCCCGATCTAGATGAGATTTGCCGCGGCTTAGCACTAGATGACGACGCCGAAAAGGCTACCGATATGTACGTTAAGCGACTTTCTTTGTTGCAAAAATCGGCGCTCAAACAGAGCAGCAAGAAGCTCCTCAAGCGCTGACAGGTCCTTTAAGTACGACCTACTTTTTGCTCTTTTTCATCCAACCCTGTTTTGCAAGGAAATCATCGTAAAGCTCTTGCTGCGCCGGTTGCAACAATTTGCGCACTCTTAAACGCATAAGCAAATACTGGTCGTTGATCTCGCCTCTAATTTGGCCCAATTCCCGCTGCGAACAAAGAAGATCCTCTGCCGATGCGCCTGTCGCCATACCGGACAAGAACACTGCTTGTTTTTCTTTGAACTTCTTACGCAGCGGTTCAATCGTCGGCCTGAGTTCTTCGACAATTGCCGTTATCTTCTTGCGCTGGTCCTCATTTGCTTTCACAGCATCCAAGATCATAGGAGTGTAGTAACCATACGGCTTTTCGAAACCGTCATTTGCAGCCGGTTTTGACTCACCGGCGCCGACAGGCATATGCCATACCACTAGCCCGATAAACAAGCACAGGTACATTCCAACAATAAATGATTTAGTCACTCTTTCGAACATCAGCAGCCCAAAGCGAACGAACATCGTTTCTAAGTGTATAGATGTATTTGTTGACGGCCGTCTATTAGAAATGTGCCCAAACCTTGGAAAAGACCGACATTTGACTTCCCAAACAGACAAAAAGGTCGCGAAAATTGCTTTCAAGCTGCCTTTTGTCGCATTTATTGGACGGATGACACTCTTTTCACCACCTTATCAGAATGTCGTCTGCTCCCCTCCGTTCTGCGATTGGAAAGCTTTAAATTGAACCCACCAATGCCCGCGTCGGCTAGCAACAGTAAAGAAGGTGATTAAAGCGGCGGCAATCTACTGGAGTGCGTGGGCAAGCATCACATACGGTGCCGTTACCGAATATACTTCTTCCTTAATATGAAAAGAAAAGCTTTACCACTGGGCTTAACCAGGAACGCAGGTCCCTGGAGAAAAATTGCAACGCGCTCTTAGCTTACCAGCCGATCCAGCACCAGAGGTACTTCTCCAGCTCTATCTCGTCCCGAATTTCAATACCGTAATTGCCGACAAGCGGAATTGTCGGCTTGATTTTGCGGCTTTGGTCAATTGCATTGATGTGCACTGCACACATAACATAGCCGCGACGCTGATAGAATCTCAATCCATCAATATTGTCGTTGGTGGTAATCATCCACATGCGACTGCAAGCCTGCTTACGAGCCTCATCCTCAACCGCTTCAATCAATGAAGTACCGACGCCATGCCATTGAGAAAGGGCATCAAGAGTGATAAGTTCGCATTCTGCATCGCTTATGTGATAGGTAGCAACTCCCACCGGTTTGCCGCTCTCGTAAGCAATGAAGCCCGGAAGCTTCGCAGGCTCGTATGTGACGCCGCGGGTGACGACAAAGCGCCCGCTCCATATCTCCTTCATCTTCTGATTCAGCCACTCTCGGTGTTCGTCGCCGATTGGCTTTATCTCCAGGCTTGATGACGGCTTCGATGCTGCCGCGCGTTCTGTGGTCTGCATAAGACTGTGCTCCTTGATGAAGCCGCCCTTTGTAGAAGTCTACAGGGAGGAAGACGCCAGAGGGATGCCGCGAAGCGTATGTTCTAATTACTTTTTGATCGTAACACGCAAGGACTTTGAAAAGCCCTGTTCCTAAGTTATTAGAAGGGTTGCCGGGGCACTTTATGTACTAGTCGGATTTCCAGCGGTTCCTATATATGAACTCGAGAAAGCAATTCCATTTGAACTCGGCAGATTAATTCGTAGCGAAGAATTGAACTTTTTTGCCGCCAATTACGTATTTAAAAATATGCCCGTTGCATTCTTAGATGTACGCGCTTCGTCAAAAAAATGAAAGCCATTCAGCAAAGTGCCCACAGTTGGCGATTTCAAATACATATATGCAAACCAGTAACAATAATTTTGTGAAAGCTCGGCAACGCCTCTCCTTCAGTCTCATGGCTGTAATGGTCGGACTCAGTGCTGATGCCGGTCTTCTCTGTGAGGGTGTTCTAGCCAAGGCGGGTCCACCAAGCCAGACCAGGATAAACAGACCCGGACAGATTGCGAAGAGCGAGAAAGTGCCTAAAGCAGATGCCTCGGCAAAAAATTCTCGCGAAGGAATCGCCCATCTTTTAAATAGAACCACCTTTGGAATTCGGCCTGGCGATGTAGAACGCGTTCAAACACTGGGTGTGGAGCGCTATCTGCAAGAACAGCTATCGCCAAATTCCATCGCGCTCCCAGACTCAGTCGTTCGAGTCGCGCAAGTTCCAGCACTCACAGAAACACCTCTCAACCTCTTCCTGAATTTCGGAAAACCGGCTTTAAAAGCACTGGCAAAAGGAAATGGAGCCGGCAACACCCCTGAAGAAAGAAAGGCACTCGGAAAAGTCGTCAGAGATACTTACGGTAAGGTGTATCAGGATGCCGCCACAGCTCACATTACGAGAGCAGTCGACAGCCCGCGCCAGTTGCAAGAAGTGATGACTGACTTCTGGTTCAACCACTTTAATGTTTCCAGCGACAAGGGACTGGATCACATTTGGACGGGGCAGTATGAAGAATCCGCGATCAGACCACATGCGCTCGGACGCTTTCGGGACTTGCTTGGCGCGACCGCACATCATGCAGCAATGCTCTTCTATCTAGACAACTGGCAGAACACCTCGGCTGCATTCCAACCTGTTCTCAACAATCCAAAGGCAAAGAGCCGATTTAAAGGCATCAACGAAAATTATGCTCGTGAGTTGATGGAATTACATACACTTGGTGTCGACGGTGGGTATTCGCAGAAAGACGTTCAGGAATTGGCACGAGTATTGACCGGTCTTGGCTTGCAGCCGGGTGGCGGAAATGGCTTTGGCATGAGAAACATCCAACAGCGCAGACAAATGCTCGGACAATTTCAAAACGGATCAAATCAAATCAGCTCATTTCGGCCGAGGGCAAGGCAGAGAGGAATTCGAAACTATGGTGACGCTGTATCAGCATCCTCGATACCAGGCGATCCCAAAACAGGCTCTTACTTTGATGCAAGGCGCCACGACAACGGCACAAAAGTGGTGATGGGACACACGATTCAAGGAAGGGGTGAACAAGAGATTGAAGAAGTGCTCGACATTCTCGCTCGCCACCCATCTACAGCGCACCATATAAGTTACAAGCTGGCTCAGTATTTCGTCGCCGATAAGCCGCCCGAATCATTGGTGCAAAAGATGGCAGCAACATTTACAAGAACGGACGGTCAGATTGCTTCGGTTTTGAGCACGTTGTTCGACAGCGATGAGTTCTGGAGTTCGCAAAATCGCAACAATAAGTTCAAGTCACCGTATCGTTATGTAGTATCGAGCCTCAGAGCGACGGATGCCACCGTAAATGATGTCCTGCCAGTTCTCGCGTTTCTCAAACAAGCCGGTCAACCGCTCTATAAATGCCTGACTCCGGACGGATACAAGAACACGCAAGAAGCGTGGCTCAATCCGGACAGTTTGATCAATCGCCTAAACTTTGCCACCGCACTTGGTGCCAATCGCCTGCCCGGAATTAGAATCGGCAATGGTAATAATGGCGATATTACAGATACCCTGGCAATTGTATCGGAGAAAACAGTTAGTGCGATAGAGCAGGCCCAGCCTCAATTAAGACAAAGTCTTGTCCTGGGCAGTCCTGAATTTATGATGTACTAAAAACTATTCGACAAGAGATGGTAGTGAAATGAATAGAAGAGACTTTCTGAAATCCGCCGGACTGGCAACAGCATCGTTGTTTATGCCACAGGTGAGCGTTTGGGCGAAAACCGCTAACAGCGCGACTGAACCGGCAGGTCCCACCAACAAATTGGTGGTTGTTTTCTTGCGAGGTGCCATAGACGGACTGAGCGTAGTCGTTCCTTATTCTGATCCCAACTACTACAAAGTCAGAAACAACATTGCCATCCCTCCGCCCGGAAACGAACTGGGAGTACTGGATCTCGACGGGCACTTCGGATTGCATCCTGCTCTCGCGCCGCTCCTGCCACTCTGGAAAAACAACACTCTGTCATTCGTTCTAAACACCGGCTCGCCCGACCCAACTCGCTCCCATTTCGACGCACAAGACTACATGGAGAGCGGATGCCCTGGCAGGAAATCAACCAGCACCGGCTGGCTGAACAGACTTCTGGCTCAATTACCGGACAACCATTCGCCGGTGAGGGCCCTCAACATCGGTTCCACAACTCCACGCATTTTGCAGGGTCCAGTAGCATCAGCCACATTTAAGGCCGATCTCAAAAGACGCCGCACTCCGATAGACAACGAGATCATCGCAGCCAGTTTCGAGCGCATGTACGAAGGCCGCGGAGATAGTTTAGAGCGAGCCTTCCAGGATGGCATGGAAGCCCGCACCACCATCAACGAAAAACTCAGCGGCGAGCAAATGCAGGCTAATGGCGGTGCGATTCAAGCCGCGAGATTCGGAGCGTTCGGAAGACAACTTGGTAAATTGATGAGCGAAGAACCAAAGGTTCAGGTCGCATTTGTAGATTTAGGCGGGTTTGACACACACGTTAATCAAGGGAATGGAAAAGGTCAGCTTGCAAATCACTTGCAAGTTCTTGGTCGTGGTCTAAGTGACCTTGCCGCTGCCCTCGGAGATACATATCAACGAACCACAATTCTAGTAATGTCGGAGTTCGGCAGGACCGTTCGCGAAAACGGCAACAACGGTACCGACCATGGACATGGCAACTTCATCTGGGCTCTCGGAGGCGCAGTGAAAGGCGGCCAACTTCTGGGAAATTGGGATGGTATCTCGGGCCGCTCCCTGTATGAGGGTCGAGATTTGCCTGTACACACAGACTTTCGATCGGTAGTTTCATCGGTCGCCGGCAACCATTTACAGCTGTCTTCGCGCCAGCTTCAGGCAGTTTTTCCCGAATTCACACAAAACACCACGTCTATCTCGGGACTTCTAAAGGGGTAGCGATGATGTCAGAAATGCTGGGCGTCACGCGGTAAAAAACGAACAAAGTAGAATCATCATTTGTGGGTAGATTAATAACCCATTTGGGTGCTTTGTGCCGAGCGAATCATGAGTTACGATAGATAGTCTCCTGATTCTTTCGAAGTGGTTCCTATGAGTAAGAAACACCTGGCAATTCTACTAATCGAGGATGACCCGACCTTTGCTTCTGCTCTGCAGGCCTTGCTTAAGCGTAAGTCGATATTTACATTCGACTGTGCACATGCCACCACACTCGAAGACGCAGGTATTCTTTTGAGCCAGAAACAGTTCGATGTAATACTGCTCGATCTGACCTTGCCGGACAGCACAGGGATTGAAACATTGCATGCAGTGCGCCGCCGAGGTAATGCCTGTCCTGTCATTATCCTGACCGGTCAGGATGAAGAGGACTTGGGCGTTCAAGCAATGAAAGCGGGTGCACAAGACTACCTGATTAAGGGCGAGATAGACGGAAGACTGCTTTCACGTGCGATTACTCACGCAATTGAAAGAGCTCGGCTGATTTACGAGAGAGAAGATTTTCTTGCCACTCTTACTCATGATCTGAAAAATCCATTGATCGGCGCTAACCGAGTAATTGAACTATTAGCCGAGGAGAAAATTGGAAAACTCAATGATGAGCAGATCAATTTGCTCTTCCATATCAAAAACAGCAATTGGACTCTTTTGACATTGATCGGAAATCTCCTGGAAGTTTACAGATTCGAAAAAGACCTCGCCACCCTGTATTTCGAGCACACAAACTTGATGCAGATCATCAACAACTGCATGAAGGAGATCGCGCCAATTGCTTCCGACCGCAACATCGAAATCTTGAAAGATATTCCGGAGGAATCTGAAGCAGTTGTTCTTGCAGATTCTGATTCACTGACCAGAGTGCTTCGCAATCTTCTGGACAATGCACTCAAATACACGCCGACAGGTGGTCAAGTCAGAGTGTCTCTTTCGAGTTCGCATGAACGCGTCCTGCTCAAAGTGAGCGATACAGGTCCCGGAATTCCGGAAGAGGATAGAAAGCACTTATTCGAGCGCTTCTGGAGAGGTCGTGCCAGCCGCAGACACACTCCGGGCACGGGGCTGGGTCTCTATCTTTGCCAGCAGATTGTTACCTTGCACAAAGGCACGATCAGCTGCGCCTGTCCAGCAGATAAGGGCACCTCGTTCCTCGTGGATCTTCCAAGAGAAGTAGAAGCAGCGGCGCCAATGTAAGTTACTGAGCCTTTTGGAAAATCCGAAGTGTTCGATCTAAATCGACAAAATTCTGCCTTGGGGCCATCGATCTAATCGATTCCTTGTCCCCCAGTATCAGGATGCCACCGGGTCTAAGACTGTTAGCCAAAAGGTTCACCACTTGTTCTTGGAGCGCTCTATTGAAGTAAATGAGAACATTGCGGCAGAGGATCAAATCAAATTCATTGAAAGTGGAGTCAATGACAAGATTGTGTTGCGCAAACACCAAATTCCCTCTAAGGTCGGCATTGATGATCGCATTCTCGTCATCTGCAGTGTAATAGTCGGAAAAGTCCGCGGTTCCTCCTGAAGCAAGGTAAGCGGCGGTGTATGCTCGCATTCTGCGTAGTTGATAGATGCCTTTCTTGGCGATGTGCAATGATCGTTCACTTAAATCGGTCGCGAATGTGATGATCTTTTTGCCTGGCTGCTCCTCTTTGAAGATTATGGACAAAGAGTATGCTTCTTCTCCGGTGGAACAGCCGGCGCTCCAGACTTTTGCAAGCTGGGTCTCAGAAAGCATCGGAATCACAGATTCACGAATCTCCTTAAAAACCGCTGGATCGCGAAACATCCTGGTTGTGGGCAGCGACATAGAGTCAACGAAGCTTTCCAGCTCTCTCTCATTAGCGAGAAGGCTGCGCACCATTTCGTCTATAGAATCAAAATTATTCTTGCGAGCGAAGGCAGTTATGCGCCGTGATAAAAAAGTCTGGCTGTAATTTCTGTAGTCCAGGCCCAGACGCCTATAAACCTCTTGCAACAGCTCGACTACCAGTGGCTCATTGCCTGGGGAATGTGCGAAGAGAGCGTCCATCAGCCTTTATAAAGCCAAACTCTTAGAAGCGAAATCAATTGGCTTCTATCAACGGGTTTGGTGATGTAATCAGAAGCGCCGCTTTCCAAACACTTCATACGATCGCCCTGCATTGCTTTTGCGGTCACAGCGATTATAGGAAGAGATCCAAATTCTGGTTGCGCTCTTATGGCTCTCATTGCCTCATAACCATCCATCTCCGGCATCATAATATCCATAAGGACAACTTCAACATCTTTATTCATAGCGAGTTTGTCGAGAGCGTCACGGCCATTTTCGGCTGTAACTATGCTCATCTGATACTTCTTCAGGACTGATGTAAGTGCTTCGACGTTACGCGGATCATCGTCCACGATCAAAAGTTTCCGCCCCATCAAAGTGCTATCGTCCTGTCGAACTTTGGTTACCAGTTGCTGTTTTGCTACCGGTAGCTTTGTCTCGACACGATGCAAGAAAAGTCCGACTTCGCTGAGCAGGCGCTCCGGCGAATCAATGTCTTTTACGATGTTGATACGGCCGAGAGCTTCCAGCTCTGCCTTTTCGCCTTCCGACAAACCATGGTTGCTAAAGACAAGCAGCGGATGACTGTAATTGTTGGAGAAGAACTTCTTCGCCAAAGTCAAACCGTCCATGTCGCTCAAATTCATGTTGATGATTGAACAATCAAATGGTTTTTTGCTCCAAAGTTCAACGGCACCTTCACCGTGTTCAACCGATTCGATACTAAAGTCACCGTTCTCCAGCAGCTCTACCAGACTCTTTCGCAGTGCCGCATCAGATTCAGCAATTAGCACAGCCCCGGTTTGTTTGTCGAAGAATGTGCCGATTTTCTCGATTGCGTCATTGAGAGTCGAGAGAGTAACCGGCTTTTCCAGATATCCGATTGCCCCCAAACTCATGCCACGATTGTGTTCGCTGGAAGCTGAAATAATGTGCACCGGAATGTGACGTGTCTCGCTGCTGTTCTTCAATTGATCGAGAACGACCCAGCCTTCGATATCGGGCAGCTTCAAATCAAGCGTGATGGCATCAGGCAGTAAACGACGAGCCAGAATCAAACCTTCTTTGCCCCGCAAAGAAACAACGGCTTTGAACTTATTTTTGCGAGCCAAGTCCATGAGCATTGTTGCAAACGCTTTATCGTCTTCAATAATGAGAATGACGCGATCGCCTTCATTGATGTTTAGGCGGTCGTCAGGCACATCCGCATAGAGAAACGCATCATCGTCCTTGGAATCTTTAATCGTCTCAGCGGTGACAGCTGGAGCGGTATTAGTCACGCTTCTGCGACGCGGCTCAACCTTTCCCTTGTATGCAACAGGCAAATGCAGTGTAAAGGTGCTGCCTTTACCTAATTCACTGACAACCTCTACCCATCCACCCAATAGAGCAGACAACTCACGGCAAATTGATAAGCCCAGCCCCGTGCCACCGAATTTCCTGGTGGAAGATGAATCCGCCTGATGAAATGCTTCAAACACCAAAGCTTGTTGCTCTGGGGCAATTCCAATTCCAGTATCAGCAATCGCAAAAGAAACGAAATCTTCTTCCTTCCCATTTCCTTCGGACGATTTATCCGAACTGATTGAAAGAGATACTTTGCCCTTCTCAGTGAATTTGAATGCATTACTGAGGAGGTTGTTCAGCAACTGTTGCAACCGTCGCTCATCGGTACGCATCAACTTTGGGGTATTGGGCGCCAGATTCAAATCGAATTGAATCTTCTTGCCCTCCGCCACTTTTCTGAAGCTTCGCTCGATATCGAGAATGACGTCAGCCAACTCAACATTCTTTATATCTGGATTGACACGACCAGCTTCGATTTTCGACAAATCAAGAATATCGTCGATCAGTGTCAGCAGTGTCTTTCCTGCCATATTGATGTTCTTAGCGAAGTCAATTTGAGATTCGCTGAGATTGCCTTCTTCGTTGTCTGAAAGTAGTTCTGAAAAAATCAGCAACGAATTGAGAGGAGTGCGCAAGTCGTGCGACATGTTGGCAAGAAACTCGGACTTGTATTTCGACGAAACAGCCAGTTGATGTGCCTTGTCTTCCAGGCTCTGGCGCATTCCCTCCAGTTCAATGTTCTTCTCGAATACAAGAGCATTCTGCTCTTCAAGTGCATCGGCCTTCTGCAGCAATTCATCATTTACATGACGCAGCTCTTCCTGCTGTGTCTCGAGTTCTTCCGCTTGAGCTTCCAGTTCTTCTTGCTGCAATCGAAGCTCTTCATTAAGCTGCCTGGATTCATCGAGCAGTCTGTCTGTCACTAACGCGGCACTAATTGAGCTGAAGACAACGCCAAGTAAATCGCAAAGTTCTTCCAGCAATAAAATTGAGCGGTGAGAAAACTTCTTCTCCGAAGCGACTTCCAAAACCCCCTTGGTCTCGCCTTCGAACAAAATCGGATAAATCAGTACATCAGCTGCGCTCGAGGTTGAGAGCGCAGATTTGATCTTAAATGACTCAGTGGCAATCCCCTGCAGATGCACCGCGTTCTTGTCGACGGCGCATTGCCCAATCGAGCCATCGCCAAACTTCACTGTCAAAGGAATTCCGCTATTGTTCTCACAAGCAAAAGTGCTGATTAGAAAAAGCGTCTCGTCCTTTCGCTCACTGTCTACGCAATACAAAGCAGCTTGCCTTGCCTCTACTTGCGGTGCCAAAGAGTTGAGTACGATGCTGCCGGCTTTTTCAAAGTTCCGCTGCCCCTGCAGCAGCAAACCAAAGTTGTTGATGCTTTTCTTTATCCAATTCTTGTCGGTTTGCTCAATATTGAATTCTTCAACCTGAGCGGTCATTGCATCAAACGCTGCGGCCAAAGCACCTAATTCATCATTGCTCTTCAGGTTGATACGGTGCTCAAAATGCCCATCACCGATCTGTTTTGTGCCTTCGAGCAAAGCGCTTATTGCTTTGTTCATCGACATGACCACAAATGCAGAGATTGCCCCTAAGACACCAACCAATACAGCGGTTATCAGGAACGTGGCTTGCTGACTCGATTCGACACTTTTCAAAGCATCCTGAGTGCGCACTTTCAGCAGGCCTTGCTCTTCATCCTTCATTTCCGATATGAGAGTTTTCAGCTTGCCGGCATACTGGCTATCAAAAGACTTCTCTAGAGTCGACTGCCATGAGGGACTCCCGATGGCTCCGGAATGACTTAGTAAGCTATTCCATTCTTCCAGCCTAGAGTCGTATACAGATTTAAATTGAACCAGCCGCTCGGCTTGTTTCGGGTTGTCAGAGGTAAGATTCTTCAACTCCTCATAGGTGGCATAAATCTCGGATTTCTTCTGGTCAAACGCCGAATTCATCCGGTCTTTGCGCGTTACAAGCACACCTCTGACCGAAGTTTCTGCCTCCTTAATCAACATGTAGAGGCGATCCAGTCGACCAATTACGACTTGTGTGTGCTCAACCCAGTACCTGGTCTCGTTGACCTTTTCGGTATTCCCATGTGACACCCAGGCGCTGACTACGATCGCCAGCACTGCCAATAGAAAAACAAGGGTGATTCGTGTTGTGAGCTTCATGCCCGCACGGTTACCGTCACAGTGTTTATTGTACCTATTGGACAAGTCTCTTGTGTCCCGAAAGTAGTCATTAGGTTCAAATTCGGATAACTAATGTCATCCACCTAACCATACCGCGGTAGTGACAGTCCCCCTGTCCAAAACGTCAGAGTGTTGAAACACCCGATTGGTTCCATACCGAACAACAATCTGGAAAAAATTTCAGAAGAAAAAATTGATATCGCAGTTTCTGCGCAACAGGCATTGATACTAACAGTAGTGGCAGATATTGCTGCAAAAGATCGCCTTACCACAAAAAAAAGTTCGACACTATTCGATTCCGTCGCGCTTAACCACTTCCTCCCACGGCAAATCAAGGCGATTGGAAATACTATCGGCAGCCGGTTTCCAATTACTGTCCATCCACCCTTCAAAGAGCGTCTTAGAGATTGCCTGTCGACTAATTCCAAAATTTGCGATCAAGATTTGAGCGTAGACTTTCGTGGGACCATACCAGGTAAAACGCGAGACAAACTCGCGATAGTTGTAGAACTCCCCCTCTTTCCATTCACCGACAACCATGTCTTCTTCAACGACACCGGGCTTGAGCACACGGGTGGAATCATGAAGAATCTGCGAAACGAATTTCGAGCCAGTCAGTCCTTCGCCTTGGAATTTTGCCAGAGGAAGAGTTGGAACTCCGCGAAGAATGCCGGTCTCCTCGGTCTGTTTCTTGATTGCAGCAACTGAGCTCGCTTCAATCTTGGTCGTATTGATGACGGACTGCGTGACCGGAACCTCTTCAACAGGGAAGAAAATTACGGTCGGCAGAAGTTTCACTCTGTCTCTAACTTTGTCAAAGTGGAGCACCACGGTGCCTACATTGCCGACTCGATATTGCGGCAAGTGCGTCTTTATCTCCGGTGCCGTGACAGACCAAACATTTCTTAGATTGCCTCCCCAACGACCGATGAGATAGGTTGGATAGCTTGAAACTTCTGCGCCGGCAACCAACGGACGCGGATCAAGTTTCGGTTTCTGCTTGCGCAGAATAATCTCGGGTATCTCATTGCTCTGAACGATTTGCTCTATTCGGCCTTGAATAAGCATCTTGGGTTTTGCATTTCTTCTGCCGACGCGGCTGCCGGCAAGCACAGAAAAGCGCTCAACAAGCTGGCTTTGACTAGGTGAACGGCTTTTACTTTAGAGCTCCTGCTCGCGCTGACTTCTCGCAAAATAAATCGACGTCTGCACAAGTCTTCACTACTGATTTCACTACGAGTATCTTAGCCTTTCTGGGCGAGGGACAAGCAGCAAGCGTCTCACCATTCAAGATAGAACAGAGAAGCCACCATTTTCACGGTGGCTTCTGCTGGGCTTTCTATAGCTCCCCTCAACAGATTTGATTACTGACCCAAAGTTGGGAATTTCAAAAATGATTCACCGGCTTTCTTGATCGCAGGTTCGGCAAGGTCATAAACCGCTTTGGCGCCGAACATCGTCACACCCAATGTCCCAAGCGCGATTGCGGCAGGCGGAGCTTCCGGAGCAAGAACGATTGCCAGCGAGCAAAGAGCACCGGCAGTGTCAGCGACGACAGGAGTCTTGCTTACATAGTCGACGATTTTCGGACTTTCTGCTTTCATGTCATGCCAGATCTGACCGCCGAGATGAGCCGTGTCATCCATTGCCTGTTTCGCATCAAACTTTTGATTGTCGCCGCGGTTGAATTCGAATGGGTTAGACATAGAAGCGTTCCTCGTGGGGGGAAGAGAATCGACTCGCTGGTCGATGCACTCACGATATGAAAAATCCGCCCCCAGGTAACTGTTCAATTCAACAGTATTTTTTTTCGCTCACGGCTGCGGCAGGGGCGGGCGCCCAAACACCCCCAAAAGCACCATTCAAAAAACGCCCAAAACCCTCATCCCCTGACAAGAAACGCAATTAGCAAGAGCAAAGGCTAAGGATACCTTAGTCTCACAGCCTATAAAGGTTTCAATGAGATAATTGTTTCGGTGCTTTTAAGGCCACTGTCTGCCTTTCGAGACAGTCCAGTTTTTCGAAAAGACTATCAACGCCAGGCTACGTCCGATGGGATGTGCGCCGGCGAGTCTCTTGCGCTTTAAAAGCGCGCATTAACGACCAGGGAGATACACCAGTGTTTGAAAAAGACGTCAAAAGGAGCTTCGAGGTTCAGATGCCCACTACCGCAAATCTGCAAAACCTGTCGATAGTAAGTAGCTACAAGGTTGAGAACCGAGCCCTGCTCGCCTGGGTAGAAAAAATGGCCGCCATGTGCCAACCGGATCGCATTGTTTGGTGCGATGGTTCGAAAGAAGAGTCCGATCGTCTCTGCACGCAAATGGTCGCCGAAGGCAAACTATTACGCCTCAATCCGGACAAACGTCCAAACAGCTATCTCGCCTGGTCCGATCCGTCTGATGTCGCAAGAGTCGAGGATCGGACTTTCGTATGCAGCGATTCCAAAGAAAGCGCCGGACCCAATAACAACTGGATGGCACCGGCAGAAGCAAAGGAAAAGCTGACCCCTCTTTTCACAGGTTGTATGCGCGGACGCACTATGTACGTAGTGCCGTTCTCAATGGGACCGATTGGCTCTCCACTCTCGCAAATCGGTGTTGAAATCACCGACTCTCCGTATGTTGTTGTGAGCATGCGCACCATGACCCGCATGGGCAAAGCGGCAATTGAAATGCTGGGACAGACCGGCAACTTTGTTCAGTGCTTGCACTCAGTCGGCATGCCGCTTGAAGCCGGTCAACCGGACGTGAGCTGGCCTTGCAACCGCGACACCAAGTACATTGTTCATTTCCCGGAGACCCGCGAAATCTGGTCCTTCGGTTCCGGCTACGGCGGCAACGCATTGCTCGGCAAGAAGTGTTTCGCGCTGCGCATCGCTTCCACTATGGGCAGAGAGGAAGGTTGGCTGGCAGAGCACATGCTCATCATGGGTATTCAATCGCCGGAAGGTCAGAAGAAGTATTTCGCAGCAGCTTTCCCGAGCGCATGCGGTAAGACCAATCTCGCCATGCTCATTCCGCCTGCCGGCGTGAAGGGCTGGAAGGTAACAACCATTGGCGATGACATCGCCTGGATCAAACCAGGCAAAGATGGACGCTTGTATGCCATCAATCCGGAAGCTGGATATTTCGGCGTTGCTCCTGGCACTTCGGACAAAACCAATCCGAACGCCATGATCACCATGAAGGAAAACTGCATCTTCACCAACGTCGCTCTCACCAAAGACGGCGATGTATGGTGGGAAGGCATGACGGATGAAGCTCCGGAAGAACTGCTCGACTGGCAAGGCAAGCCTTGGACCAAGGATTGCGGACGCCCTGCTGCGCACCCGAATGCACGTTTCACCGTGCCCACAAGCCAGTGCCCGTCGCTCGACGAAAATTGGGACAGCCCGCAAGGTGTTCCGATCTCGGCATTCATCTTTGGCGGTCGCCGCCGCACAACAATTCCGCTGGTAACCGAAGCATTCTCCTGGTTGCACGGCGTCTACATGGCAGCAACCATGGGCTCAGAGCAAACAGCTGCAGCCGAAGGAAAAATCGGAGCCGTCCGCCGCGACCCAATGGCCATGCTGCCCTTCTGTGGTTATCACATGGGTGACTACTTCAGACATTGGCTCAAGATGGGCGAAAAGGCCAAAACCCAACCAAAGATCTTCAACGTCAACTGGTTCCTCAAAGGCTCCAAGGGCGAATTCCTCTGGCCTGGTTTTGGCGAGAACATGCGCGTAATCAAGTGGATGTTCGAGCGCATTGAAGGCAAAGTCGGAGCACGCAGAGAAGTTCTCGGCTGGATCCCGACAAAAGGCGATCTCGACTTTACAGGTCTGGAAGAAGTAAGTCAGGAAGATTTCGACAAACTGGTCAGGGTTGATGCAAACCTCTGGCAACAAGAACTCGAGAGCCATAAAGAGTTGTTCGATTCCTTGAAAGACAGACTGCCGCAGGAATTCCTGACCCAACAGCAAACACTCAAGGACAGCATCAAATAGTCCGGGTCCATTAAGCAATCACTGAAAACGGGATCAGCCGCCGGGCGGCGTGGTTTTACTTCGGACTGGCGTCCGAAAACCCATGCCTTGCCGCGAGTTGCGGGCTCGCGTGCTTTCAGGCTCTCTAATTCGGGCATAATAGAAATGTTGGAGTCCCGGAAGTCCCCCTTGCAGCAAGATCCCAGATCTAAATTCATGGACAAATCAACGCCTCCAATCGGAGAACTGTTGGTCCAGTGGCAGCTCGTTTCTGAAAAAGACAGAAACGCAGCTCTCACCGACGCACGCAAACTGTCCCTGCCTTTAGGATTGGCACTCAGACTGCATGGTGCTGTGGATCTGGAGCTACTTCACAACGCAGTGACTGCGCAAGCCTTGCTCCGGGATTCAGTCATATTGCCACAACATGCGCGCGAAGCCATGGCGGTAGTAATCAGAAAACGTATTCAATTCAATCTAGCTCTGGATCTTTTAGGCATTGAAGTCGGCTCCAAGAAACGCTGCCGATTGGGAGAACTGCTGACAGAGAGTGAAACGCTCAACCGCGAACTGCTCAAATCGCGGCTTGCTTGTGCAAAAGCCACAGGGCTGCCGCTCGGACGGGTAGTCTGCAATCTGGCTGATGTGCCAAAAGATGTAATTGACATCGCTTTGAAGGTGCAAGCCCAGGTGCGCGCTGGAACAATGACGCGCGAAGAAGCGATCGTGCAACTCTACTCGGCTAGGCGCAGCAACGCTGTAATATCGAACGTGAGCCATTCGCTCATGGAGCAACGAACTCAACTGGGACAATTGCTCAGCATGGCCGGCTTAATATCCGAAAAGGACGTTGAATACGCACTGATCATGTCCAGCGCGGAAGGCAAATTCTTGGGCGAAGCACTAACATCACTCAATTTGATCAAGCCATATGAAGTTCATGCTGCGCTTGAAGTTCAGCATATGATTCGCACAAACAAAATAAGTTTCAACCAGGGTTTGAACCAGTTGAAAAAACTCTTGTCCAAAAACGAAGACGACGAGCGCACCGGAACTTTGCACCAGATGCCGGCGATGGATAAATCCACCGTGCCCTTCTCGTCGTTTTTGAAATTGACAAATTGCATTCCCAAAAACGACACGCGCAAAAACTCGCCTGAAGAGCCTAAGCCGGAATTAGACAAGCAACTGGACGAAACCTGGCAAGAATTGCGCACTAATTTCTTCTTTGCAGCACCGCCCGACGAACGAATTCATCCTGACGTAAAAGAAATTTTGCAGCGCTCCGGCTTCCTCACCGAAAAGCAAATGTCCTCTGTCCAGCGCGCCGCCATGGCATACAGGTTCTTCCGCGACGACCGATTGAACATAGAGCAAGCATTGATTCAATTCCATCGCATGCAAGAAGAAGAAACAAATCCTACTGCTTGGACGGGCACTTTCCCACAATTGAACGTCTAGTAAATGTAACTGAACAAAAAATGCGCCGGCAAGAAGTTATTTACCTTGCTTGCATAAGGCTGGCAAGAAAATAAATCTTCGCCTACACTTAAGCGCCTCGTTAGAACAGATAAGCAAGAAGGAACGTCCTTTTGGAAACCTTACTGATCGACACAGAAATCGCTGCAGCGCTGCTCTCACTCACGCTTATGGAGATCGTGCTGGGCATCGACAATATCATCTTCATCTCTATCCTTTCATCACGCTTACCGGAAGAGCAGAGAAAAAAGGCGAGGTTGATCGGCTTGGCGCTAGCGATGATCACACGCATTGGATTGCTGTTCTCGCTATCCTGGGTTATGTCATTGAAGGAACCCCTTTTCGAATTCGCACACCATGGCTTTTCCGGACGAGACCTGGTGCTTATCGGCGGTGGCGCGTTTTTGATTTACAAGGCGACGAAAGAGATTCACGAGAAAATCGAAGGTGAGGAAGACGAAGAGCTGCTCACCAAAGGAAAAATCTCCTTCTCCGGGGTGCTGGTTCAAATCGTAATTCTAGATATCGTCTTCTCTCTAGACTCAGTAATCACTGCAGTCGGAATGGTAGACCAACTCTGGGTGATGGTTCTCGCTGTCATGATCTCAGTCGTAATCATGATGATCTTCGCGGGAGCAGTAAGCGACTTCATTCACCGCCATCCGACAGTCAAGATGCTCGCACTAAGCTTCTTGCTTCTCATCGGCATCACGCTTGCTGGAGAAGGACTATGACATCATATTTCCAAAGGCTACATTTATGCGGCGATGGCATTCTCTATCTTTGTCGAGAGTTTGAACCTCGCAAGCACACGCAAGAAAAAGAAAGCAGCTGCCATAGTCGAATAACAGCTGGCGAAAAGTTTCGACAACGAAATTTTCCGTCAGTTTCGCGGCTCTACCTTGGCTTTGTCGCGAACAAAGTCGAGCAACGGACGAAACGATTCCGGAAGGCTTCCATCATCGAAAGTTGCTTTATGCTCGCCTCCGTCGGACGCGCTGAACTCGTAGAAAAACATATCAGCGGCACCGGCAGTCGTCTTGCGTTCATTTTTCATTTTCAGAAGTCCGCTTGATTGAATCAACGACGCCAGCTTTTCAGCTTCTTCTTTGCTCAGCTCTGCCAGCTTCACCGAATAGCCACGATTGATAGCTGCAAAGCCACCCGACTGGTGATACGAAAAACTCGATATCTTATCCATCTTTTGATTCTCGCATGTCTTAGTTGGCGTCTTTTCCTTTTTGGTTCTCTTCGCTTCAACACTGATGGTACTCAGCGGCAACACTGCAATCATCAGCCCCAAAATCATTTTGGTCTTTATTTGAAAACAGCTCAAAATCAAACCTCCACAAGGCGTTTGAGACAATGAACCTAAAGACTTCGCCCCTCAGGCTTTGTTCCTCCCGGTCATAAAGTATAAGCACTATCGAAACGACCAGCGGTTCTTGTTCCGGCGTTTTGCGTATACAATTGGACGCAACGACCGCCCTGGGACGAGGAATAGTGCTATGAACGCTCGTTTACGAGCTATGGCTTGCCTTTCGGCTTCCGTTTTTGTTTTGACCATGTTGGGTGCATGTAGCAAAGATGAACCGGTAGAGGATATAGCGGTAGCGAAGATTCCAGTTGCTGAATTGCAATCGACCGGCTATCTACCCCTCAATGCAGACAAGCCAGGCACTTTCGTGGAAGTCGAGAAATACCTCGTGCCAGGCAAATACACACTTGTTGCCTACTTCAGCCCTTTCGACGGCGTCTTTGCCGGTTTAGAACCCAGACTGGTTCAACTAGCGCAAGCTCGCCCCGATATTGCCGTGCGCACAGTCAACATCAATCGTCCGGAGGTACAGGGCATTGACTGGCAATCACCAGTTCTTGGCGATTTAGGCATCACAAAATTGCCTTACTTTCAGATATTTGATCCGGCTCAAAGCTTGCGAGCACAAGCCAGACCGGCTTACGAACAAGTCGCTCAATGGGTTCAATCGCTGAGTAACTAGCCAGGCACAGGCTAGCCCATGTATCCTATATGCGAAACCGGGAAGCGCTTGGAAAGCATCCCTTGATTCCGTTTGGCGCAAGCCGAGGATGGGCTTATGGTTAAAACTCGCATTACTGAAGGCGTCACAGCGAACGATCCAAAAACAAAGAGGTGGAGATCGCTCTTTTCCTCTGCACGCATGGCGTATGCGGACGGTCAGTTCAAACAGGCGGAGTCATTATTGGCAAGGGCTGCTTTGATTGCGACAGAACTGCCCGAACGCGAGTTTGCAGAGAAAACAACTGAAGTTGCAGCAGCAGTGGTTCTCCTTGCTGCCAAACGCATTGTCGAGGCAATGGCGCGGCTGAAAAAGTCCATTACCGAACTGGAAGGTTCGCCCGACAATTTACACAAGGAGTTGTTGGCGGTTGCCCTGCGCTTCTACGCGCAAGCACTTATCGAGCATGGCAGTGAACGCGACGCAGAAATGGAGTTGAAGCGCTCACTGGAAATACTGTCTAAACTCGGTCCTGAAGCTAGAGTTCAGCAGGCATACTCCTATTGTGACTTAGGAGGCTTGTACTTGAAACAAGGCCGATATAGCGAAGGCGAGCACAACGTGATCAAGGGGCTGAAAATCATCAGTCAGGAGCTAGGTCCTGAGTCGGCTGAATACACTCGTGCGGACATGATTTATCAGTTGTGTTTGCCAATGAACGAAGAGACACGAATGGATTCAGTCAGCGATGCTCTTGAAAAAATGCAGTATGGGTTTGGCTTCCGGCATCCCAATATTGATCGAGCAGTGACTCGCTACTTACATGTCCTTAGTGAGCGAGGCAACAAAGAAAAGCTAGAAGAAACAAAGAAGAAATTCAATATCTCATTGGTACAGACAAAATGACTATTCATAAGCATTCATCAAATTTGAAATTCAGAATCGCGTCGACACGTGCACAGCTTGGATCGCTATTTGTCGCTTCATTAATGACGCTGGGCGTCAGTGCTATGGCTCAAGACCAGCAAGTATCCGTCGTGAACTTGAAGGTAGTGAGAAATATGGCAGGAGGACAGAGTGTTATCACCCCCAAAGGAGATCTTGCTCCGCTGCCTGGAAGTGGAGTAAGCGGGGATGTTGCTCAAATCTTTTTTGGCTCGCAGGGCGGATTCTGGTATGTCGATCAATCAGGCAAGACCATTGACCTGGCATCAACGGTAAAAGATCTTCAGGCCAGACGTGCACAGCTCGTACCTCAATATGCACCGATCGCTTCACCAGTTTACGCAGCGCCGCCGACTTCCGTCTCACCAGCTCCACCTATGCAGAACAACTACAGCGAGCAGTCTGCGAACAACCAGTCCGTGAATTACGCTCAATCGCAAAACTATAATCAATCACAATCATCCGGTTCCGGACACTCGGGAGCAGTTGGTTCTGCAGCCACAGCAGCAGTCGCCGCAGCAGGTGGAGCAGCCCTTGGAGCAGCGATGTCCAACGGTTATTACAACGTTCCTTACGGCACTCCAATGTATTACAGAAACGGAAATCCCTACTACTACCGCGATGGAGATCATCGTGAAATTGAAGATTTGAACGAGAATCAGAAAGCCGTTTTGGTCAACAAAAGAAGAATAGAAAATCAACAGCAAGAACAGCTGGTTCAACAGAGACAAGCCAATCAACAAGAAAGACAAAGCAATCAGCAAAGTCGGCAAGATCAATGGCAACAAAAGTCCAACGAACACCAAGAGAGCTTTAACCGACAACAGCAGTGGTATCAAAACGAAATGAAGCAAAACCCTGGAAGGTTTGAAAGAAGTTCTGAAAATCCATTTGCCTCCAGAGAAGATCGCGGTGGTTCTGCGCAAGCAAGAGGCAATCGAAACAGAGAAGATTTCCAGCGCGGCAGCCGACAAACAGGAAGCTTCGAGAGACGCGGCGGAGGCGGTCGGCGGGGTCGTTAAGCAACAAATCGTTTAGTCGAGTCAGTACTTTGCAGGTATCCAGCGGCGTTTCTTCATTGACGCTATGTCGTCATATTGATTTTTTGTATTCCGCTCCGACAACTTAACCTTCTCTCTTTTCACCTTCTTATATGGAATCTGTCCTAATAAGTGAGTGATTATGTTCAGTCGAGCACTCTTCTTATTATCAGAATTTACAACGTACCATGGAGCAAAATCAGTATCTGTAGCTGTAAGCATAGCGTCGCGAGCGCGTGAATAATCGTACCAGCGCTCACGGGAAGGCAGGTCCATGTCGCTCAACTTCCACTGTCTGAGGGGATCGTCAATGCGCGCTTCGAATCGGCGTTTCTGCTCTTCATTGCTGACCTCTAACCAGTACTTAAGGAGAATGATTCCACTATCAATGACATGTTTCTCAAAGGTCGGACACAACTCAAGAAAACGCTCATACTGGCTGCCTGAACAAAAACCCATCACATGTTCTACGCCTGACCTGTTGTACCAGCTGCGATCGAATATAACTATTTCGCCTGCGGCAGGGAAATGAGCAAAGTACCTTTGCATGTACAACTGCGACTTCTCTCTCTCCGTGGGAGCAGGCAAAGCAACAAGTCTAAACACCCTAGGGTTGACACGTTCGGTAATTGCTTTGATAGTTCCACCTTTTCCAGCAGCATCACGCCCTTCAAAAACTATGATTATTCGCTGCCCTGTTTTCTTAACCCACTCCTGGAGATGACAAAGCTCTGCTTGTAGTGTCTTCAGGTGCTCTTCATATTCCTTCCGCTTCAGTTTGCGACCAGGTTCAGTGCTGACCTCGGTATCTCTCTTCCGTGAAACCTTTTGCCTTGGATTTCCAGCTTCCTTGACTTTCTTTGCCATTGGCATTCACCTTCCTCTGCATATGTAAACCGCACAGATTAAGCAGCCTTGCTGCAGGATACCGTCCTTCAACCTAGTAAATTTGTGCTATTGCTCATACAAAACATTCGAGTTCTTGATCGCGGCATCTACACTGACAGGATTGGTGATAAACACCACCTTCAGTGGCAGTCCAGTATCTGACTTTAGATTCAGTCCGAGCAATTCATTGCTGAGTTCCAAGGCTTGCTCTTTGTTTGCACCGGCAACTGGTTCGATGCCAACAGTGAGCTGTTCCGGTTCATTAACGGGCTCGAAGAAACAATTAAATAGCATGCCTCTCTTTACGATCTGGTGATTCTGCAGCACACGCTTGAGATCAGCTCCGCAGCGAGCAACAGTGTCTGTATCAGCATGACGTACGGCAATGTGCACACCAGAGCTGATCACTACTTGCACCCAATTCCACGTTTTGCCGCGCTCAATCGGTAAGGTCGATCTCGCGAACGCTTCCATCTCCCACTTACGCAAGATCACGCCTCCCGATTTGGTCGGGTCGATAATCACCGCTTCCATAGATTTGCTCAAAGCAATTGAACAAAGCTCTTTCATACTGATTGTGCGTAGGACGAAATTCGTCTCCGGGTCCCAGCCGGCGATCAATTGTTTCCCGCTGAATACAATCACACCAACCTCGCCGCGTGCGTTCGTAATCGTCACAGGCTGATTACCGCTGCCTTTATCCGCGCCCGGCAGTATCACTTCGCTTTCATTCAATATTTCGTACAGCTTAAAGCGATTTACAAGAGTGTCGCCGTCGCGCACAACTTTGACCGCTTGCACAAGGTCCTTTCTCTGCGTGCTGACTTGAACATTCTCACCGCTGGCATTCGAACGTTTCTCCGCCAGCTTCTTCAAATTCTCAGGCTGCCTGTCGAAAGCGGCTTGCGCAGGTTGGCAACCCTCGCGAGCAGAGCGGAGATAAAGCTCCAAAGCCTTGTCGCGATTAGGGGTGACTCCAAGGCCTCTTTCGTAGCAAATACCAAGCCAGTAATTCGCATCGACTTGCCCACGGCTGCTTAGCTCCTGGAAGAGATCGAGAAGCTTTTGAAACCTATTAGCGAAGCCATCATCGGACCACAACTTGTCTTGTGCGAAACATCCTTCTGCTGCGCGCTCCAAAAGTGCTTTCGCGCGCGGACGATTGACGAGAACACCTTGGCCTTCAATGAGTGCGAGAGACAAATTCCATTGCGCAAAAGAGTTATTGGCTTCTGAGGCGAGTTCCAAATACTCGATACCTTTCTTCTCGTCCTTTTCTACTCCGATGCCTTCCAAGAAGATGACACCTAAAAGTCCTTGTGCACTAAAGTCGTCCATTTCGGCAGCGCGCATGAGCAGTTGAACTGATTTGACCGGGTCAGCCAATACAAGCAGACCACGGTGATACATACTGGACAAAAGCTGCAATGCTTCACACGAACCTTCTTCACCTGCAGAGTTGAGATACTTCATCGCCTCTGCGCGTTCGTTCTTATGCCCCTCGTCATCAAACTCTTCTACAGTCGCGGTATCAAGGCCCTTTTCCAGCGAAGCATCCCACCAGCGAATAACGAGATTTCGTTCGCGCTTGAGCAAGTTTTTCATGACAAGAAAACGGCCAAGCAAATACTGCGCTTCACTGTCTCCGCACTCAGCCGCCATTCTGTAATAGCGTAATGCTTCCGAGAAGTCGCGTCCGTCTGGGTTGTAAAAGCGATGATAGTACGCGAGACTGATCATCGCTTTGGTATTTCTCTTGTTTGCGCATGAGCGAAGGAAACCTTCTGCATCCAGGGGAAAAATATTGTTCTCGAAGCACAAGCGCAGACAGTTGATAGCGTGCTGCTCTGCGACATTGCTACCCAAGTCATAAGCGCGCTTATACCAGTAATACGCACTGTCGAGATCTCTCTGAAGACCCATGCCCATTTCCCAGCAGCGCCCATACAAGAGTTGCGCTGTCTCATTTCCTTTTTCCGCCGCCGGGTAAAGGTCCAGAACAGCTTGATTTACATCGGCGTGCTTCGGAGCTTTGAGCATAAGAAGCAACTGACGCTCAGATACATCAGTCGCATTCACAGTCGATTGCCGCATCCACTGGTCGACGTCATGGACTTTGAGCCCTGGCAATGTATCTTTTGTGCTCAGCTCTTCCAGTTTTTCGTCGCATTGGATATTACCGAGAGCGCTTCCGGCTTTGAGCCAGTAGATCGCTTCGTCATAACTCTCTTCAACCCCGTCGCCGTACAGGTAACAGAGTGCGAGCTCATACTGAGCTGACTCGTGGCCATTTTCCGCGGCTTTCTTGTACCACTGTGCTGAGCGAACGAGGTCTTTCTCCACCCCGTCTCCGTTGAAACACATAACACCGAGCATGTACTGAGCGCTGTCACACTTATCATCAGCCTCCGCTGCCTTCATCAACCATTTGTACGCTTCGTCATACTTCTTGTCGCTGCCGATTCCATACAAGAGGCAGCGGCCGTAATTGCTCATTCCAAGCGGCAGTCCGTTCTCCGCCGCCATCTTGTAATAGCGCAATGCTTCCTTTGGATCATCATCCTCATACAAGCAAGCCAGGTTATTTTGAGCGTTGGCATGCCCTTGCTGAGCCGCTTCAGTGTATAACCGAATTGCCTCTTCGATGTTCTTCTCTACCCCCAGTGCGCCCCACTGGTAAATGGAACCCATCTCGTTCAACCCATCTGGACACCCGGCATTGCATGACTTGCGATACCAGAAGAGGGCTTGTTTCTCGTCCGCGTCAACGCCGGTTCCGTTCTCCAGGGCGACGGCATACTTATACATTGCATAACCATCACCGCTCTGAGCTCTTTCGAGAAGAAAGTCCGGACTGGGCGGTTTTTCGTCGGGCACCACATTTGGTGCTTTGTAAATCTCCGGATAAGGAGAAAACGCAAACGGCTCAGGAGTAACAGTCGTCGGCTTCGGCTTCACAAGCACGGTAGGCTCACTATCCGGTTTTTCCCGCCCCGCCGGTCCTTTTTGCGCCCAAATTGAAGTGAGCGCAGCTTCCAGCTCATCGCGCAATTCAATAACGGACTGGTGCCTGTCTGCCGGAGATTTCATCAGGGCGCGGAAAACGCAGCGCTCAAGTGCATCAGGCAGAAGCACTCCTTGTGCCACTTCGCTGAACGAACGCGGTTGCTCGGAAATATGCTTGCTCAGTGTCTCAAGCGCGGTGTCACCGGTTAGCGGACGCACGCCGGTGAGTATGTGGTACATCACGCAACCGAGAGAGTAAATGTCGGAGCGCCCATCAAGCGGCTTTCCAAGACACTGTTCCGGACTCATGTAAGAAGGAGTGCCCATGACGGAGCCTGCGGCGGTCAAATCGGAATCCTGTTCAATCATTGGTTTGGCGATACCAAAGTCGACCAGCTTAATCACTTCATTGCCGGTGTCGTCCTTGAGAATAACAATATTGGCGGGCTTCAAATCCCGGTGAACGATGCCGTTCTTGTGCGCGTGAGCAAGCGCCTGGCACACGGCAATAAAGAGAGGCACAGCCTTCGAAGATTGCATCCGTATCGACCGCTTCAACACTTCATCTACGCTTTCGCCGAGCAGACACTCCATAACCAAATACGGGCGATTATCAGGCAAGACGCCGAAATCATAGACCGTGACGATGTTGGGATGCTGCAGCGAAGCCGCCATGCGTGCCTCGCGTTGAAACCGCAAGGAAGCCACTGTGTCGGCAGCCATCTTCTCTTGCATGACTTTGACGGCAACATGGCGCCCTAGCATGCCATCTTTCGCACGAAAAACAACCCCGAGCGCTCCTCTGCCGAGTTCAGACTCGACCTCGTAGCGATCGCCGATTTTCGTCCCGATTAGATTGTCACCGCTCACTACTGCTATCCCTCTCAAGATTGCTTACCACCTTTAAAATGGAGTTTCACTTAATTAGGGACTTTATCTTTGACTGAAGCTGATTAGTTTTGAGGGCAGATCGCTCCTGCAGGCGTACTGGTAATGCCGTGCATCGCCCTGACAGAAGACAAAGTCCGTATGCAAAAATCCGCAGGCGCTCGGGATTAAGACTCTTCTTTGCTAACATATGTGTGCATCCCACCACCTATTGGCATGGCAAAAATCCTCCTAGTCGAAGACAGCCGCGAGATGGCATCCACGATCGTGACCTGGCTTAACGCCGAGCATCACGAAGTAGCGCATTGCGAGGACGGACTGGAAGGGCTGGACAGGCTTAAGTTTGAGTCGTTTGATATCGCCATTCTCGACTGGGAATTGCCGGGGATGAGCGGTCTGGATATTTGCAAGCAGTACCGGGAAGGTGGCGGGAAAGTCCCAGTGCTCATGTTGACTGCAAAAGCGCAGATTAACGATCGAACGACAGGTCTTGATTCAGGCGCCGACGATTATCTGACCAAACCATTTGCACTGAAAGAACTCTCTGCAAGACTGCGCGCTCTCTTACGGCGCCCGGCAGAGATAAAGAGCAATGTGTTGGAAGTCGGCGATCTTTCTCTGGATACCGTAAAGTACAGAATAATGAAAAACGGCAAGGAAGTGCAGTTGATGCCTCGCGACTTTGCTTTGCTCGAATTTTTGATGAGAAACGTGGATCATGTCTTCAGTGCAGAAGCTCTTCTGCAGCGCGTTTGGGCGGGTGACAGCGAAGCTTCGCCGTCCGCACTGAGAACAGCAATCAAACGCATCCGGCAAAAGCTTGATGACAGCGACGATGAGGGAAGTTCGATTATCGAAAACATTCCACGCGTCGGCTATAGGCTGAGAGAGAAGTAAGCTCAGGCTGAGCTTTTCCAGATGCTCTGGGTTTGCTTTTTTGTCCTGCTAGGCACCGGAATGGTGCCACATGTATGGTGTGAGATCAATTTCCGCAACTTTACGCAGTTGTTCGCGGTGCTGCTCACCCAATTGTGCTTTGCGGGAGCTATCTTCTGCGAGATCGAGCAGTCTTCCCCATTGGCAATCAATGAAATTGGGCTCTTTACGCGATGGAAAGAGCTGATTTCCTATTTTGTCGCTCACTGACGATCGCTTCAAAATCTGGTCCACTTCAAAGTTTGTTCCGGCTGTTGCATGAATGCCCGCACTGCTTTCGCCGACAGCTTTGCCGATGTCATACATCTGCGTCTTCATCTCGAGCATCTTGAGATTGTCCAGAGCTGAGTGTATTTCGTCTTCCCAAACGTTGCTGCTTAGATTGGCTTGATCACTTAATTTCTCGCCGAGTGGGAAATCGTTTCTTACTCCCGCTTCGGATACTAATGCCTTAGAACCTTTACTGAAATCGTCCATGTTCGTATTACCTTTCTCACTACGCGCAACGTGGCGCCGTATGCAGCATCTGATCTCATCGGTGATCAATCGGGAGCGAAACTGTAGCGAAAATGTGACTGCACATTAAATGAAAGAGCCGGGCAGTGCCGGCTCCTTCGATTTCAGTATTGGGGGCTTGCTTTCAGTGAGCCGGTGTTTCTGCCGGCTTGGTTTCCACCTTGCCTTTCGTGGACTTAGAGTCTGCACCATCATTTGCAGGTTTCGAATCAAGCTTCCCTTCCACCGGCTTACCGTCCAGACCCACTTTTGCCGGACCACTATCGTGGATATACCTTGTAGGTGTGTCCGGGACATTGAAAACGCTCTCCTTGAGCATGCTGAACATCATCGGCTTGATCTGCAATTCTCCGCTGAACGGACTGCTATAAGCCGACAAAAGCCAGATATTGAGCGCCAGTGTCGTGGCCACCATGGTGGTCATAAACCCGTGCACATGGGGAAACTGAGACATAAAGACGTAAGTGAAACCGATTGTGATGATTGAACCGAACGCGACAACAATCCACAGAGCCTTTGGCAAATCCTGCTGAGCCAGTATCAATCGGGCGCGACGATGTTCTCCCACGCCCATCATCGCGTCGTTAATGGCTTGTTGCAGATTGCTCTGCCTGTCGTTTTCCGGCACTACTGCCACAACGCCTTCCCAAAGATTTTGGTAGCCTTCCCAACCATGATTAATCTTCGCGTGCTCGGCCATCTGTTTCCACTCGATGTCCACAACCTCATTCGAATAATTTCTGCAGAGTTGGCGCAAACGATGGCGGTCGTCGTCACCCAATCCACGCGCCAGACGGAAAATGCTGGCTACGCAATTCGCTTCTTGCTCTACGTGCATCTGTGCATCGCCATAACGTGCCATGGCAGCAGCGACCATGAAGCCGAGCAAGACAGAAAATAAAGTACCGACCACACCGAGCATGCCCTCTGCGGCGCTGTGATGTTGTTCGAGCACCTCAATTTCTACTCGCCCTTTCACCAATCTCTGACCGATCAGCGCGATGGCGACAAATACTGCGACAAGAATTGCCGCATGTCCTAATGTATTCATGGTTTACCGCCCCAAAATGCCCTCTGGATAATTTTAGCCAGATAGACACGAATCGCGTTTTATGTGGCTAAAACTGAGATTAGCGTACCAAGAACGTCCCCCAAGCGGGTGAATGTGGTTCAAATTCAGACAAATCAAGGTAAAAAGGAATCTTAAATCGGTACCGAGTGATATTAAAAGGGCAATCAAGTTCTAAGTGCGGCTACTTGACACATTAGGAATCTTGCAATGGCGAATACCAATTCTCTACTCGGAGAACTGTTGGTTGATTGGCAACTAGCCTCAAGGCAACAGATGGAAACGGCAGTATCGGAATCGCGCAATCGCGACTTGCCTCTTAGTCTGGTTCTAACGATGCTGGACATTGTGGATCCAGAGACGATGCATTCGGCGATAGCGGCGCAGTCCTTCTTGCGCGACCACGTCATTTCTGCCGACCAGACCACTCAGGCGATGGCTTTGGTCAAGAAAAAACGCATCTCCTTCGGTCTGGCAATGGACTTGCTCGGCATTCAGGCCAGCTCGCAGCCGCGCAACCGCCTAGGTGAATACCTCGTCGAAAGCGAGTCGATTGGACGTGAACAGATTAAAGCAAGACTTAACCTGGCGAATAAAACTGGAATACACTTGGGCAAGGTTTTGATTACTCTGGCAGATGCCCATCATGATCTGATTGAACACGCGCTCAGCCTGCAAGAAAAAGTGCGCAATGGCGACATCAAGCGTGATGAAGCTATCGATCGTCTTTACTCTGCGCGCCGCTGCCTCGAAGTAATCAGTCATGTCGCTCATGATTCGATCGAGAATCAATCGACTCTGGCTAACTTGCTTACCGCGGCTGGTTTCATTGAAGACAAAGACATTGCACTAGCGATTTGTGTCAGCCAAGAACAGAAGAAAGACCTCGGAGATTCGCTCATTGAACTCAACTGGGTCAAAGCCCAAGGCGTCTATGCAGCTCTGGAAGTACAAAAATTAATCCGCACTGAAAAGATTTCCATCAATCAAGGAATACAGCAGCTAAGGAGGCTGCGCGCCGAGGTGGGCATAGCAGAAGACGTGCCCACTCATCCGGAAGCTCAAGACGAGCGCGACTTGACCTTTTATTACTTCCTCAAGCTTGCGGGCGTTTTGCCGAAGACAGCCGACAAAGCAGCACAAGAAGGCACTGTCCCAAAAGACCGTTTCGAATCACAATTGGAAGAAACATGGCAGGAATTGAAAGCGGCGCCGCGTTCACCGCGTCTGCCTGAAGACGTGCGGGACTTGCTGTCGAAATGTGGTTTCCTCTCCGAGGAGCAGCAAGTAATGGTCCAGCGAGCGGGAAGAACTTACAAGCAGTTCCGCGAGCGCAGGCTGAACATTGAACAAGCGTTGATTCAATTCCATCTTGCTCAATCGTCATCGGCCGAGCCAGGACCGTGGTCCGGAACATTCCCCAGCTTGCCGATCTTTTAGCAGATGATGGAAAGAAGAGCGAAGCGCTGGAAGCACCGCCTTCCAGGCAGCTTGGTGCCGCTCCGGAGCGGCGCTGCGGGCAACGACCTTAAGCCATATTGGCAGTTCTTATGGCGCCGGACATACGTTCCTTTATGTCTTTGAGAGCCGTTCTAAACTCGAGCACGGAGGAAGGACGGTCCTCCGGTTTCTTCTCCAAACACTTCAAAATCAGCTCATCCAGCTCCTGCGGAACTTCAACGAGTGTAGAAACCGGCAGCGGTTTTTCATTCATCACTTTATTGAACGTCTCCAAAACCGTCGCACCAAACAGCGGTGGATTTCCAGTCAGACATTCATACATGACACAACCCAGGGCGTAAATGTCCGTACGCGCGTCAGCAGGGTCTCCAACGCACTGCTCCGGACTCATGTACATGGGACTTCCGGCAGAGTTGCCCTCGCGCGAAATCTTCTGCTGAATCACAGACTGTTCGCTTTCAAGCATCTTGGCCAGACCGAAGTCAACTACTTTGACGAGCTCGCGTCCTTTAACGTTTTCACTGATCATGATATTCGCCGGCTTGATGTCTCTATGCACTATTCCGTTGTCGTGCGCGTTTATAAGTCCGTCAGAGACTTGCAAAATGATGGCGATCATCTGACCCACCGATAATCGCGCGCGCTCTGCAATTAGGATGTCGAGGCTCTTGCCGTCAATGAAATCCAGCAGCAGGAATGGAACTCCTTCGAGGAAACCACATTCATGTACGGTTAAAAGATTGGGGTGCTGCATGCGAGCCATCGCCTGCGCCTCTCGTTGAAAACGTTGGACAAAGCGAGCATTGCCGAGAAGGTGGGGCTGCAGAAGTTTTAGCGCCAAAATTTTGTCGAGTACAATGTGACGGGCCTTATACACTGTGCTCATGCCGCCGGCGCCAAGAAACTCAACAATCTTATATTTACCATCTAGAATTTGCCCTTCTAACTTATCGACGATTTTCATCGTGGAGTCATCGTCAGGACAATTAGCAACGCTTGCAGCAAGCTGTTTCGAGCACGTTGGACAGACGGCATAACGGGGGCTAAAACCCGCCAAATTTGTCGATGCGCCACCACTTTTAGTGCCAGCAGACATTTCCGATGAAAGATCGGCGAGCTTCTTTTCCGTGTCGCGTCTTAGATCCTGTTCTCGCCTATAAGCGTAGACAAACTGCGAAATAACAATCGAAATTGCAGCGACTAGATTGAGCACGCTGAGCGCAGGTGAGGCGGTGTTTTCATCAATGACGTGCGTGGCAACGGCACCAGCCTTCAAACCTGTGAAAGCCGGCAATAAAACCATCAAAGCAAAGATGCTTCGACGTAATGCCGTACCGAGCATGTCCGGCTCCAACAATAGAGAGAACCATCCGGAACCGGGGCGTAACGAATAAACTGCAAATGACAAAACAAGAGTTGAGGCAGCGAGAGTGACGGGAACTTTGATGCAGCCCCAGAGACCGCAAAACTCTGGTATGCCTTGCAAGAAGCCTACCACCGGCAAAAGTGCGACTGCTCCGGTTATCGTAAGTAAAATTTGCCAGATCGGATCGAGCCTCGCATTATGCAAGGTCATCAGGAACAGACTCGTGGAAACAAGCAAAATTCCAATGGTGCCGTCAGGCGTCACTTGACCGGGAAACTGCAACACAACTCCGTTGGCAAGCTCACCGGACAACGGCAGGTTGAACCAATCCCAGTCGGCTTCTTGAATTGTCTCCAGCAGTTTAAAACCACCCGAGAGCGCCGCTATGAGCGAGACTCCTGCGCAAAAGAAACGAACATCCTTTCGATCAGGAAAAATTGCCAGCAAAAGCACCAAGCACGCTAGCACCATATACGATACCGCAGCCCCAAAAGGAACGGCGAAACTAAAAAGCATTTTCAGCCCATGAATGTCGCAATACCAGCCAATAACGACAGTCAAACAATAGACGAAAACAATAGTCCCGGAGATTATTGCACTCAGCCGGAAGGAATCCAACAGACGCGGTTTTGATTCCAGCGTATGCGGAATCATTTGAGTCTACTCAGTTGATTGACTGCCATCGAGCAAATCACTTAGCTTTCATTGCCCTTTCGAGAGCGGCTTGATATACGCCTTTAGTCTTCGGTCCCGTCAGATATTTTATACACTTTCTTTCAGGAGAGAAAAACCCGACCACCGGAACAAACTTCAAATTATCGTTGTAGAACCAGAGAATTCCGTTCTTCTGAGCGAGAGCTTTCGATTGTGCGGCATGGTCTTCGCCTGTGTCTATCTCGATGTAGGAAACAGATTGAGCGTACTTCGATTGCACCTCGCGCACTGTCGGTCGAACCTTGTCACACGTGAACTGGCAGTGGGGGTCGTAGATGAAAACGACGAGAACTTTTCCTTTGGAATCGGACACAGCCGCTGTGCTGCTGTCTGCTTGCGCGAACGGACACGCTGACAGCAAAAGGAAAAGTACAAGCAAAAACGATCTAATAACCAACATAATGCCCTCTACAGCCCATTGCCATCATACCCCTAATCTGCCGTTATTAGTCGGCGAAAGTCGACCAGGCGGTACTATTCGGGATTTCAACGCAATGAAAGCTACCTTGCAAAACCGACCGAGCAAACGGAAGGACGACGCCATGAGTCGCCCGGCAGGCAGCATGTATGACTCCTCTTACTAGAACCTCTGTCGCCGCGCATCGCATGCGCCAATATCATGCCTACAGCTCACTTGCTCGCGTCGGCGGGTGGGGTTGCAGACGTGGTGCCCGTTGCCGGAGGAGTAGAACTTTCCGAAGCAGATTGGTTGGTCTCGCCAGCGACTTCCCTCGTTGTGGAAGGCTCCGCAACGGAAGGCTCGGTTGTAGAAGGCACCGTTGCAGAAGACTCTGTTGTTGAAGGAGCAGCTGTGACAGCGGGCTCTTCGACTTTCGCACAAGTATTGACCACAATTTCCACGCGCCTGTTCAGTGCTCGTCCGGGTGGATTGTCCATGCCATCCGGCTTTGTGTTCGGTGCAACAGGTTTTTTCTCACCGTAGCCCACAGTCGAGACAGCGCGCTTCTCGACTACGCGGTGTTCCAGCAGCCAATTTCGCACGCGCTCAGCGCGTCGCTCGCTCAACTCCTGGTTGTATTCGTCTGTGCCAACACTGTCTGTATGACCTTCTATCAACACCGGATGAAGACCGGCATTCTCAATCATCGGTCCAAGTACGGTCAAAGTCTCCTCCGCACGAGGCGTAAGAGTTGCTTTGTCGAATTCAAAGAGGGTATCGGCACCAATCAAGAAGCGCTGACTGCAAGGGTCCGATTTCGTTTTGATTGCTTGCAGTCCCTGCGGCGCATTGATGTTTCCTGGATTCTGAAACTTGCCTGGCATCCCAATCTTGCCTGGATCTTGAATGTTTCCCACATTCTGTTTTTTCTGCAAGTTAGGATACTTCTTGTTGATGTCTTCGAACCAGCGATTGATTTTGCTGGTGTCCTGGGCAAAAGCAGGAGCTAAAACCGCACCTTGTGCGACAGTACAAGCGATCAGGGCTGCCAGACACTTGATTTTCATAATTCGTTGCTCCGCAAGCAGGTCATTCAATAACTGCCCGGCATTGCCGTTATGAAACTGTTGAAAGACAACATAGCCAAAGCCGGCGACGCCGTTTATCAGCATAAATAGGACAGTTATTGCCTGACGTTGAAAAAGATCCATTTCGGGGAACTTTCATGATATCCGGCCCTTAGAAGATGTGTCGGAACTTGGCTAGCGGACTGATTGAGAGACTCCATCCAGATGTCGACCGTAGAACCGGTATCCGTACTTCTGATTGGCGACAACCGCACGGACTACGTGACCATTAGACATTTACTGGTCGACGAAACGCGCGGAGAGTATCAGGTCACTTGGTCACGCACATTATCAGACGGACTCAATCTTCTGAAGACAAATACTTACCAGGTGCTTCTCTTTGACCTGACGACATCAATCGGTCAGAGCCAGCGCGCATTCAGCGAATTCTGGAGCGAACTGGTCAGCCAGCCGGTCATCGTCATATGCCCGCCAGAGAACGAAAGCGCTGCTATCGATGCGGTAAAGCGTGGGGCGCAAGATTACCTGCTCCATACTCACATCGACCGCGAGCGTTTGCATCGTGCGATTAACTTGGCTCTCGTACGCAGCGCGCTAGTCAACGAGCAGCGAAAAAAAGCAGGTCTGGAAAAAACTATGGGTTTGAGCAGACTCAAAGAAGACTTTATGGGACTCCTTGCTAATGAAGTCTGGCTACCGCTTCTCGGTGGTCGACTGGTCCTTGAACATTTGCTGGAAGGTTCGCTCGGCGATTTAAACGAACAGCAGAAGGTGGCCCTTTCGCAATTGAAAAAGGGCAACGAAGAATCGCTTTCGGTCACACAAGAATTGCTAGATGTTTACACCTATGACCAAACGCGTCAGCAATTGGCGAAATCAGATATCAATTTGAAAGAGCTCATCGAAAATTGCATACAAGAGTGCGCGCCTCTGGCTAAATTTAAGAGCATCAACGTCACTGCAGATTACCCACAGGGCGTGCCGACAATCAAGGGCGATCCGTCAGGAATAAGACGCGTACTTTTGATTCTTTTAGAGAATGCGATCAAGTTCTCGCCGAATAGACAAACGGTGGACATCAATGTTGCACAGTTGGCAGATGGTGTGCAGATTTCGATAAACGATCGCGGTAGAGATATAGATCCTGATGATCAAAAGCGGCTCTTTATGCGCTTTTGGGAAGGCGAAACAGGAAGGAAGTATTCGACGAAAAGCGGTATGCACCTTTATCTTTGCCAACGCATCGTCGACTCGCACGGGGGCAAACTGGCGGTAAGCAGTAAGCCGCAAACAGGCACGACCTTCACGGTAACCCTTCCAAAGTAAATAGGGACGGCATTTCCGCCTCCGGCAAGCATCTTCTTAAACTTAAATTCAGTTGCCAAGATTGCGGTAAATACGCAGTTTGCGCACAGCATTCACGATCTCTTCACCCTGCCGTAGATACGATCGGCGCAACCTCCCAAACACCCTTAAGAGTATCGTCCAATGAATAGAAACGATGGCGGGACCACTCCTGGCGAATTAGCGCGTACAAACGTAGTTGCAACGGACAATGCAATCGATCCCGGTGATTATTGGCGGCGCACATCCACAAAGACTGACAATTATCAATTTACAGGCGACAACAGTGAGAAGAAGGTCGTAGCTTCGACGGCGACGCCGAGCGATGCGGCTAAGACATACACTGTTAAGGACAAAGACAGCCTCTGGTCAATCGCCAGCAAGATGGTCAATGATTCCGACTGCAAAAACAAAACGGATAAATTCAAGCTCGACGTCGTGAAGGGTTTGGTCGAGAAGAACAAAGACTCTATCAAAGGATTGGAAGCCAACCCCGACAAGATCAAAGGCGGTTGGACTCTGAAGGTCGACAGTGTTGAAGAACTGGCGAAACTCGGTCACGGCAAAGTTCTCAACACAACCTACAAGCCACCGAGCGAACGCAACAAAGACAAAGAAGGTACGCCCCGCGACACAAATACGCCGCCTGAGCATCGCAAGCACAAAGGCGAGCAACGCGCCGACTACGGCGATCAATACGGCAGTCAAAATTACGGCGATCAGCGTCACATGAGACATAAACCCATGGATATGGGTCCGGCTGGTGACATCATGGGCATGATCGGCATGATGGCCGGCAGTGCAATCTTGGGCAATGTAATTGGCAGAGGACACGACCATCACCACCGTCATCATCGTCCATATTTCGACGACTACAGACATGGCGGCACCGGATATTATGACGGCGGATACTACGGACAGCATCGCCAACCTAACTATCAGCACTACAGACCGCACCAATTTCAGCCTTACCGTGAACCAGTAGAGTACTCACATTACGGACATCCACAGCACAACTATGTGGTTCCCCTCAATCAAGCTCACCAGTTTAGAATTCCGCAAATACAACACCAGCACCAGCAGAACCAAACGTGGAATCAACTGTATCAACAGCGCTTGCAACAGCAGCAACAACAGCAGCATTGGAGGCAATACCGCGCGTAAGCGTTGAGTGACAGATGACACATTTAATGGCGGGTCCGACATAGGGCCCGCCATTTCTGGCTTAGGGCGACACTTGGTGTCGCCAATACATAAGTGAAACAATACCAGAGCTTAATCAGATGTATGACACTGTGCGTTTAGTCCTCGCAATGGGAATATGCTAAATGCCTGTTCAAACAGGAAACATCATTAGCGAGGCGGCTCGATTATGCTCAAATTGCAATCAGGAAACTCAATGGTGGCACGCCAAAAATCAGTTACAAAATCAATACTTCACCGAGGACTGATTGCAGCAATCAGTTTGTACATTGTTTCAGCTAATGCTGTTGCCGTAGCTGCCGAATCCAGTGCCGCCAATGAATTGAAGAAGCCGAAATCTCTCACGGTCTCCAGCACCGCATTTGGTGCCGGAAGTACAATTCCAAAACAATATACGGGAGACGGAAAGGATCTTTCACCGCAGCTCAAGTGGACCGCTGGTCCGGCAGGTACGAAGTGCTATGCCCTTTCAGTCGAAGACCCGGACGCTCCTGGAGGTACTTGGTGGCACTGGATACTAGTGAACATTCCCAGCAATGTAACTCAACTGAGTGAAGGAGTTAGCAGAAGTAAAGCACTGCCAGTCGGGTGTGCCGAAGGCAAAAACGACTTCGACAAGCCAGGTTACAATGGTCCAATGCCACCAAAAGGGCAAAACCATCACTATCACTTCAAAGTGGTAGCATTGAACGATAATCTCAAGCTCCGCCAGGGATGTACAAAAGAGCAGTATGAAGCCGCGATCAAAGGGCATATTACAGGGCAGGGAGAACTGATCGGAACGTACTCTCATTGAAAGATCCGGACCTTGATTATTCCTACGTAGCGCACCCAAGCCAATGCGGCTATCTGCCGGCAGAAACGTGGCAGTTAAAGTATGCATTGGTGAAGAATCTTACGCCTGAAAAATACTGGGATCTAATCAATAAGGGCTGGCGCCGCTTTGGGCATGTTCTTTTCCGTCCGGCATGTCCCTCTTGTACGGCGTGTCAGCCGATACGCGTCTTGACCAAAGAGTACCAACCGAACAGAAGTCAACGCCGATTGATCAAACAGAATGAAAGCACCGTTTTGCTCAAGGTCCAAGAACCGGATCTCAACGACGAAAAACTGACTCTGTATATGCGGCACCATCACGATCATTCACAAACAAAAGGTTGGCCGACGCCATCTCTTCTTGGTGGAGTGGAGCACATTTCTTCCATCATCGATGGACCATTCCCGGTCGAAGAATGGTGCTATTACGTTGAAGACAAACTTGTTTCCGTAAGCTACATGGATGTTCTGAAAGATGGATTCTCCGGAATCTACTTCTTTTGGGATCCTGACTATAGGAAATATCAACTGGGCACATGGATACTCATCTCCATGATTAAGCGCGCGACTGAACTTGGCTTGCCCTATGCATATCTGGGCTACTTTGTGAAAGGCTGCCGTTCGATGGAATACAAAGGTCACTACACCCCTTCGGAAATTCTCTATCCGGACGGCAATTGGCGTATTGTCGATCCGATGCATCAGGACGAGAAACCCGAGTAAGAAGTACATGGAGTTTGGCTTGAGGAAGAAGAATTTTTCATAGCGCAAAGGCGACGCATGAATTTCATGGCGTCGCCCTTACGGTGCTGCGGTCGTGTTTAACCTATGCTCGTCTACCTCTTAGTCCTAACTGAATAAATTGGCGTCGCGTGCAGATGCAACTAACCAGTTGATCATGAAAGGAACAGATAGCCCTCCAACGATTGCAAGTATGCCGTAGGCAAGTCTTGCTGAATGCGAAATTCCGTCTTCTTGTTTCGGAGAGCCTTTTGCCATGGCGAAGATCGCTTTGATCGCCAGTCCACCACCAAACAAGATGCCGAGGATTTCAAATCCATTCGCCATGATGTTCAGCATAGCTTCGAGGTTTGCCATGTTATTGACTCTGACTGTCCCGGCTGTATTGACGCCAGTGATATAGGTAGCGTCGTATCCTTGAGCGCCGATGGTTCCGTTGGTGGCACCTTGAAGGTCGGCCGAGTATTTAGAGTATTGCTCAAACTTGCTTTGAGTGTATGAATTTGACTGATAGGCCAGACTTTGCCCCCCAGTGGTTCCCTGCAGGACCGGCGAGGTAGAACCACTTTCTTGCGGTGAAGAAGCAAAAGTATCTTCTTGAGGAGGGGGTGTGGCAGCCGCATAGTTGGTGCGATTGACATTGGGTAAAACGGAAGCGAGCGAAACCGACGTGACTATATTGTGAGCGCATGCGATCACTGCTGCTTTTGCAACCTTGCCTTGATGCAGCAGGGAATCGACTTTCTGATTGGCAGCCAGGCATGCTATTTCAGAGGCTTGCGCAGGTGTTGCGTTCTTCGATTCTTCAGCCCTGGTGACGGCTGTGTAGTCAACTGAGAAATCCGTGCCTCCGGGTTGCCACTTGGCGATGAATCTTTCAAGGTCATCACCTGCGGTGGCACTGCGAGCGATAGCTGTAAATGGTCCAATCTCCCGGTGGTTCTTGAAGAACTCGTGAGCATCCATAATACCGTTGTCCAACGCCAGCTCGTAAAACTTAGGCGTGGCAATATAGGGCGCCATGATGTAGATCTCTTCGTTGAAACTTGGCTGTGGTCCATGAATCCAAAGCACCGTTCCACCTTTCGACTCACCGGCGAGTTCCGCCGCTTTAACAACGGCTTGCAGATTGTCTTGACCTCCCCTCAGGTCTGTTTTTTCCAGCTTGTCGAGCCCCTCTTTAAAGTTTAGAACTTCGGGCGTACCATTTTGATCCGAGGCTAGAATCACTGATTTTGAGAATGAATCAGGTAACTTCGATAGTGCAGCCTTCAACTCCTTCGCATGCTCTTTCACACTCTGCGAGCCGTCGATTACTATCACGAGTTGGCTGGGAGCGGGCGCTTCTACTTTCTTGATTGTTTGCACGATGAAAGAACCGGCTTTGATAAACGGATCTCTCACAACATTCGGTCCGAGAGTAGCGGCGCGTGCAACGCGAATTGACAAGCCGGAACCTGACAGGTCTTCTTCCTTGATTGTGCCGGAAAGCACTTTCTCCCCAGTCGCCGAGACGCCGGAGCGAATTCCCTTGAGGTTCATCGTCAGCTGCTCTGGCGAGCGAATACTCATAGTATTGTCAGTCGCGATCGTGAAGTTGTTGTCGATAAAGCGTGGCAGAGAAACGGAGGCTTCGGTCAAAGTATGCAATTTGAGAGGAACGACAACCGCGACACGCACTTTCATCTCGCCTTGGGCGGGAACAGGGTAGCAGTGCAATAGAGTTCGTCCGCGTCCGAGGTCGGTAACGATTGCCGGCGCATCATGACCGGCTTCTACAGGCGACTGAAAAGCATTAGCAGCCGCCCCGGAAACATTGAAGCGCGCGTTCGTCGGTTCACCCCCAGGCCAAACAGTCATTTGGGAAACGACTGCGCCTTCCGGCAAACCAATTTCTGCACGTGCTTCTTGCTTTTGATAAGAACGGTTTTTGAAAACGAATGTCCAGTTTATAGTGGCACTCAAAGTTGTAGGATTAACGACTCCTGTCATCGCCGATCTAATTAGCGACAGGCCGGAGATCGGAGCGCCGACGACATGTCTTTGCAAATAGTCATCAGGCATAGAAGAAAAATCCGATGATTTGTCATCTCTAAATGGTTTTCCGGTAACAGAAAAATACAATTGACGTTGAGTCGTTGGTTCAATACGAATGAACAATCCCGGTATACCGGCCGCCTTCGGATTGGCACATTCCATCATCAAATCACGCTCGGGATTGATCTGACTTAAGAAATCCAAGCCGCTTTTACGCTCTGCCACACTCTCAGAGGTAGACATGTATTCAGCAACGCGTATGCAAATCGAACGCGCCTCGGAGCCGACAAATAGTAAGGCCGAGAAGATCACACCGATCACCGAGTAAAGAACAGTTCGCAACTGCGAACTGCGAAGTTCACGCGACGTACGCAATGCATTTGCGAGATAAATGGCAGTAGAAGCAGCCAGAGAAGCAATAACTGCAATACTCGTGAACGCGCCAGGATGCGGATTACCGCTTGACTCATCAACAGCCGGATAGTGCAGAATCACGGCAGCCCAACCGATGACGGCAATCAGTGAAGCTGTTCCGATAGCCATGCCGTTCATGATGCCGCGGCGTTTTGCAAAACGCCGATCATCGCGCGATAGCGACTTCCATATTACATAGTTAGCAATGGGGACCAGCGCTGCAAGCACGATTTGAATGATCGTCTCCAGTGGATGTTTCAACAACATCAATGTAATTCGATCGCAGCATGCAAGAGCAGCTGCTCCTAAAAGCATTCCTGGAAGCAACACGCCGAACACCATGACGCCCATGCCTTCTGGGGTGCTGAACAATCCTTTGTCTTGAAACGGTGAAGCAAAAGAGTCGTAAAAAGTGTCAGAGCGTCGCCCCGAGTCTGTCTCTTTAGTATCCTGATCGACCTGTTTTTCAAAATCCTGTTCATCGCCGACAGGCGGAATACCTGTAAATGTCATGACTCAATCCTCCGTCAGGGGCAAGTACGCTCCAGCACGTGAGCAGCAAGAGCGAAGCCGAAAGCATCTGAGCGAAGCCGGGGAGCGCCACCTTCCAGGCGGCATTTCAAAGGCAGTACCGTAGGGCACTAACATTGAAATGACGACCATCGTGGTAATCGACAGCCGGCTGAGTCGGCTCTCCCAGCGAGATTTCGCTGTGGTATTTTTCGACTTTGGTTATATTTGGTAAGTTTAGAAAACGCCGGAAGGGCGCTTTTTGGACACCAACAATTTACGACAGCGACAAGGTTGATTCGATGGGGAAAACCCTGATTCAGCACTTCGTCTATTCCGCGCTTTTGCTCGGGACTTGCTGAAAATTGATATTGCAATAATTCCTTTTTTCGCCAAGAAGGTGATGGTCATGAAAGGTTAAATGTAAGAGAATGGTTGCGTGGGCATACCTATATAGAATGCAACGAATTTGCGACATAGGAGCACGGAGGCAATGACCCCAAAAGTATTGGTCGTCGACGACAGCGAGGTCAACCAACAAGTACTGCGCTGGATGCTTAGAGATATGGGCGAGGAATGCGACGTAGTCTCCAGCGGCGAAGATGCTGTCAGAGCTGTAAAAACGGGCAGCTACAAGATTATTTTCATGGACCTGAGAATGCCGGACACTGATGGCTTTCAGGCAACAACGAAAATTCGATCGGCGGGCTTCACGGCGCCTATTATTGCGGTAACAGCAAGTTCTGATGAGGATGACTGGAAAAATTGCATGAATGCCGGGATGAACGGTTATCTAACGAAACCGTTCCTAAAGGGCGACTTCCAAGACGTTTTCGACCATTGGACAAAAGAAGTAACGTCCGACAACTGATAGTACGGCGAGTTTTCTCCAATTCGAATAGAATAAATTGGGGTAGCGGTTTCATCCCGCATGGACGCCCCGGACTTCGGAGTTTATTGAGTGAAGATCAACGTTTACAGATTTTGCTGGTTCTGCGTTTTGCAAGCGGCAATTGCATGCGTAGTAGTAAGTGTGCATGGCGGCGGACCGCTCGTCAGCTAATCGAGGTAGACCAAGGATTAATCTTGTCCGAAAACCCCAACCAGTTGGGGGGTTTGGCATTTAATTTATTTTCCCGCGCGGTTTAATGTTTGAGCCCAAATCGGTCGGGAATACAAGTAAGTGAAAGCATCCCGGTGAGCTCTCCATTACACGAGCTACCGGGGCTTTCCTTTTTTATAGCTTGAATAAATCGTCACTCAGACCGACATTGCTTCTCACATCCTTCCAAGTGCTCAAGCATGGGTCCTTATAGTCATAATCGTCCCAGCGAACCGGCAGATATGAGTTGGGATGGACCCAGACGCGCTTCATGCAGACTTTAGGCTCGCTCGGCTTAAAAATCTCCAGCACATAAGCAGGCTCCGCCACACCCGCAACCGTCATAGGCTTCTCTGAAACACGCGCAGAATGTCCGCTGCGCAGACGTTCTTTCAAGATGCGGGCCAGTGAAGCGAAATCAGAGTCTTCCATTTTGTCGCCATTGGCCGCATCAAGCACTTTGTCATCCGGCTTAAGCGTCAATACGACAAGGCCGGTAATACCGCCACCCCTGGCGCGTGCCTTACCATCCCTTTGAATGACGGCAACAGAGCCTTTGTTGTACTCACCTGTTTCCTCTACGCGCATCATTTTTGGCTTCTTAAAATACAGCTTGCCGGCGTCAACAAGGGTTGAACCCTTCTTGAAACTCTTAGTCTCGAAAAGAAGCGAATAGTCATTCATTCGCTCGATCTTCTCAACCATAATGTCAATGAACGCAGCGCCATCTTTCATCGGTTCAACAAGCGGTCCTTGAGGATTGAAGCTCATACTTTGTCTTGCAGATTCACTCACAGGAGCCGCTGCAAATGAAGGCGAGGCGAAGGAGAAACCACTGAGAATCGAAACAGAAAGCGCATATACAAAGGACTTTCTCGAAAAATTCAACATAGCCGCTCTCCAAGTTGTGCGCTTTAACGTTCATCGCTGCATTTTACTGCCAATGGACTGACTTCTCCTTAAGTCTCACCTATTGCAGCGCGGCAGCGGTGTCTATTTGCTCTGCAACTGAGATTGCTCCTGCAATGCAATCCTCTGCTTCTACACCACCGCCAAGGTTTTCGCATCTGTTATTCTTTAGCTGGCGTTGATTCCACTTAGGTCCAACTTTGGCATCGCATCAATTGCGGACGACAACAAACCAATTCATTCGCAGATTTTACTGCGCGTTTCTGGTCAGCCTATCCGTTTCCGAATTCCAAAACGCGGGCAATGCTAACAATGTTTCTACACAACCGGCTGCTCATGATGCAAAACCGTTTGTAAAGCCTCGTGCAAGGCGCGTCTTCAAATCGACAGACGAGATAGTTACCTTGTATGGCACGAAGGTGCGTGAAAAACTGAAGCCCGTCTTCAGCGCCCATGGGGTTTCCTACCCACCCAAAGAGATGACATGGGTGGCTTTAAAACAAGAGAAAGTGCTTTTGCTCTTTGCAAAAGATGGAAGTGGAAAGCAAAGGCAAGTCTTGAGCTATTACATCATCGGGCAAAGCGGTGGTCCCGGTCCAAAGCTAAAAGAAGGTGACATGCAGGTTCCTGAAGGCTTTTATCGCATGCCGAGCTTTCACCCGAATGTGATCGCACACATGGCTCTCGATGTAGATTATCCAAACGAAGAAGATAGAGCACATGCGATTGGAGAGAAAAGAAAAAACCTCGGACGCGACATCCTCATCCACGGAAGCCGCTGGTCAAGCGGGTGCCTGGCGATGGGTAATGTGCCTATGGAAGAGCTATTCGTGCTCGCTTATGATTGCAGTTTGAAAAACATCAAGCTGATTTTTGCGCCGTGCAATTTACTTGTCCAAAAACCCAACGTTGATTTCAAAAAACAACCGGCGTGGCTTCCATCTCTCTACACGAGAATTGCGGCTGCACTAAAGCAGTTACCTATCGACATTACAAATGTGCCCGCAGCAGAAACACTTGAAGAGACAAAGGCGACGTATTGATATGAACTTACTTTTTGTCTGTTTGGGAAACATTTGCAGATCGCCCATGGCTGCTGGAATTATGCAGCGCATTTACGAAGCGGAAAATCTGCAGGGAAAAATCGAATCTTGCGGCACGATGGATTGGAACGTAGGCAACTGTGCCGATCCTCGCGCCATCTCCGTAGCTCGAGCGAATGGAATTGATTTGTCCACGCACCGCGCTCGACAAATCACGATAGAAGATTTCGAGCGATTCGATATCATCTTCGCGATGGACAGCGCCAACGAAATTGCACTGCGCAAACTGGCGCCGTCTGCTCACAAACACAAGATTCGCCTTATTGGCGGTTCATTCGAAGTACTCGACCCCTATCACAGCAACGAAGCTGCGTTTAGAGAGACATACAAAGCACTCGACGAGTTCTGCCGACTGGCGGTCCGCGCCGGATTCAAAGCTTGAACTTGCGAAACGTTTTTCTTTGCACATTCGCGTTTTGTCTATATCTCGGGGTACATTGTCTAAGTCCTTTTAGAAGTGCTTGCCAAGCTAGGAGATGAAATGGCCAAGAAAGCTCAACCAACACCCATCGACGAGCTTTTACAGCGAATCAAAGCCGACAGATCCAACTTGGTCGGTCCTGGCACTCCAGAAGAGGATATCGAGCAGCTGGAGCAAACCCTCGCAGTCACCTTGCCGGAAAGCTACAAGGCCTTTTTGCGCGTCTTTGACGGAGGTCAGTTCAATTTCGGCAGAATGCATTGCGTCACGGAAAAGGGCGCCGGCTGGCATGACTTGATTCAACAGCTGGAGAACTTCTTTACTTATCACCCCATTCTGGGTGTGCGCTCACTTTTCCCTTTCGGCAGCAGCTACGGCGGTGATGTCTATTGCTTCGACCTGAGCAAGATGAAAGATGGTGAATGCCCGGTCCTCGAATTCGACCACGAAGGTGCCGATGACCAGGAATTGAAGCTCGTCGGCAACGACCTTGCTTCCTGGATTTCCAACGCGTACAAAGACTTCGAGGAAGACGAATTCAATATCGAGATATACGTCACGACGAATGCCGAGTTGGAAGATTTGAAACTAACCGGCGAAAAACATTCTCTCACTATTGCCGGCACAGATGATGGTGAATACGCCTGCAGAGTCTTCCTTGGAGAGGGGCGCGCCAACAAGTTCCAGATCTTTTGCGAAGACGGCTGGGAAGGTGCAAGAGCCACAGAAGGTGGTACTGAGGAATTTAAGGGCAATGCCAAGTCACTGGAAAACTTGAGCAAGTACATCACAGAAGTTCTCAAAGAGTCTAATGAACCGCTTGAACTCTTCGTTTTCAGCACAGCAGAGATGAGCAGCGACGACCGCTGGAAAACCACAGCCGGCAAGATGAAACTCTTGAGCAATGAAATTGAGTTGAAAGCTGGTGATTTGATCAAAATTGACCCCGATGGCAAAATTACAGCGCTGAACTTGCCACCCTTGGAAAATCATGTAGAAAAACCAACAGAGGCTGGCGAATTGGGATGCAGCTTCTGCGGGCAATCACAAAACACCGTGAAAAAACTGATCAGCGGTCCATCAGTGACAATCTGCGACGAGTGCGTAGATCTCTGCAACAACATCCTCGACGAAGAAATAGAAGAATCTCCAGAGGATTAAAAACGACATGAGATTGCTCTGACTTTTGGAACCTTGCAGTGGTTCACGAGTCTACATAGCAAAAGTAACGCACTAAAAGCGTTCTGCACCGACTGGATACCATGCCAGTCGGTTCTTTTTTGCCGAAAAAAGAATGTGGGCGCACGCAGTAATGCGCCCAGGAAACTTCAATCAAGGCAAAAGGCTAGCTAACCCACTGTTGTTGACCGGAATTCTCGAGACTCTTTCGACGATCTCCGATCGAAGGGCTCATTCCTTCAGCTATCTCATACGACTTCATTTCCGGGGCAAATTGAAGTGGGCAATGGCGTGCAAACCACCACGTCGCCATGCTGGCGACAATGTCCATCTTTCCAGCCTCTTCGAAAAGATGTCCAGCGCCAGGAACAATTTCAATTTCACGCTGACAGTGCATCTGGTGCAGTGCTTTCTCATTAAGAAAGAGCACCTGCGGATCGAACCCTCCCACAATGAAAAGCGTTGGGCAAAGAACATTCGGGAGCGCATTAGGAACTAAATCCGGTCTGCCTCCACGAGACACTACGGCTGCAATCCGGTCGTTCTTCTCAGCCGCGCAAGCCAATGCCGCCGCACTGCCTGTGCTTGCGCCAAATAGTCCAACTGCCAGATTTTTGGTCGAACTGTTGATTGCTAACCAATCCACTGCGGAGCAGAGCCTCTGGGCGAGCAGATCGATATCAAAACGAAAGTGCTGGGTGAAGTGCTCTTCTCGCTCCTCTTTCAGCGTCAAAAGATCCATCAGTAACGTAGCAAAACCACTTCGATTCAACTGCGAAGCCACATATTTGTTGCGTGTACTATGCCGGCTGCTACCACTGCCATGAGCAAAGAGAATGACAGTTGAAGAGCCTTCGGGCACTGTCAAATCACCGGTGATTGATACCGCGTTACTTTGAATTTGGACGTCCCGACTGACTGTTCTTCTTTCCATGTGAATATTCTCTGCTTGCGACCTTTACAAAACTGACGACCGCTCAAATGCTCAAAAGTTCCAGCTGTACAGCGGTTAGGTTACGTTTGTGTTAAGTACCTTTATTGCTTGGAACCTCATTACATACTCTTCGTCTGCCTGTTACCGAAACCTGTGGCCTTTGATTTGCAGTCACTGAACCTAGAATGGACGACTGAATTGGACGAGCGTATGTTTTTCAGAGATCGACGTGACGCCGGAAGACGGCTAGCCATGACTTTGGTGGGCTACCGAGGGAAAAGACACATTCTCGTTCTTGCCTTGCCTCGTGGTGGCGTACCGGTTGGCTATGAGATTGCCAGATCACTAAACGCCTTTCTCGATTGTTTTATCGTGCGCAAGATTGGTGCACCAGGTGACCCTGAATTAGCCATTGGCGCCATTGCTTCAGGTGGCACAAGAATCTTGAATGAACCGTTGATTGCGGAGCTGGGTATTCCGCGACAATTCATCGACAAAGTAAGCCAGAACGAAGCAGCCGAGCTAGACAGGCGGGAAAACCTCTTCCGGAGAGGCCGAGAATTCCTGCGTATCGAAAATAAAACGGTAATTCTTGTCGATGATGGATTAGCCACTGGGGCCTCCATGACGGCTGCCATCATTGCAATCAAAAACAAAAGCCCGAAGCGCTTAGTCGTTGCGGTTCCAGTCGCTTCCCCCGAAACTCTCAAAGAAATTGGAAAGCGAGTCGACGAGACGGTCTGCCTGCAAACTCCGGATCCATTCTGGTCAGTCGGTTCCTGGTATGCAGATTTCACACAAACATCAGACCAAGAAGTTCAGTTTCTTTTGGACGACGCCGCTCGCAACTGGGCAGCAGCCTAAAGTTGATCGGTCAGTTAGATTGAACTTCAAAAATGTCGGACAGCACCTTGTGGTTCTCTTCCTGTCTTGCTTTTCTTTTCTTGCGTTCAATTTGCGGGACGGCATACCACAGCAACGTGAGAAACGAGAAAGAGAACAGCCCTGCAACGATGCCATGGTGCGTACTATCTGTAATCGCTTTGCAAACCACGTAAGCATCAAGAGATAGTGACATCACCAGCGGTATCAAGCCGATACATAACAACTGGCTGGAAAATTTGACCAGATGATCGGAAACAGAGTCACGTTCAACCTGCCTATGATAGGAAGCGGGTGCCATGAGACAGCCGATTGCAAGAATATTTAGCAACAGCGCAATCAAATGAACCTCTTTATCGAACACATCGAGCTCACCAAATCCACTGTTAAATACAGCAATCAATTGAAAACCGAACAAAGCCTGCACTCCCGGCAATACCATCCGTGACTCTTCCAAGATATTGCGCATCATGCCTTTAAGGGCTAGTTTTTCAGTTCTCATTCCTGCGCGCTCCTATCTGCGCAACCTAGATGACAATCGCAGATGGAATGTCTATAACACGTGTGCGTGTTTTGATGTAATCGACAATTCTCTTTTCTGCTTCGCGGCCAAAAGCCCACAAAGGCAACTCCAGGTCTGGCCGGTTTTCGCTGTGCAGAACAATCGTAGAGCCATCGGATGTCGGGTAGTACTCAGCTTCCGTGACACCCGAAAGTGGAATTTCTCGCCATAGACGCTTGTTTTGCTTGTTGTCCACACCGTGGAGGAAAATTATGTCTGATTCGATAAGTAACTCAAAGCCGTCTGCTGTGCTGGTTTTGAGAAACTGCCTGGTGGCGACGAGCAAACAAACAATAATGGTGAAGGCGATGAGGACGGCTGCAAATCCGCTGGCCAGGTCATGCTGGATTGAGAAATACGTAAGAGCTAAAACCAGAGGCATTACTGTCCACCCGAGAATCAGAACGAAGGTCATAAAGAAAATCGAGAGCCTGTGCTTAGTCCCACGCGAGTGAAATCTCATCCGGGGTTTTGTCTGTATTGTGTTCATAGTCGGGGTCTCCCGTTCTTGCTCTGCTGAATCCGCTGATGGCTGCCTATTTCCAACTGATTGAGGATATGAACAAGACCGAAAAAAACCACAATCGTTCCATTTCCAGGCCCATACATAGGTAAACCAGTACGATTTGTATAGCCAGCATAGATGTCGTTTGCATTTTTAATATTTAGACTGTAATAAGCCAAACCAGGCTGCTCGCGGACCTCGCACGCGGACTCGTAAGTGGGCAACTTACTCCAAATCGCTATCCTTCAGGGATAGCACCGTCCGTGCGGAGGACACATGCCAAACGATATTCTGCGCCGTGAAGCCGAAAGGCTCCGCCACCTCAGCGAAACCTGCGCGCAGCAGGGTGACTATACAACAGCTCGTCAATTGCTGAAGATGGTCATTGAAATCGAGGAAAGCGACATTTTGGTGACAAAGGAAGCTCTAGCAGCCGATTTCCATGAATTGGGCTGGATTTGCGTACTTCTTGATTCGAAGCAAGAAGCCCAGCAATACCTTCAATTAGCGCTCGACCTGAGACTTGCCAGCGTCCAGCAAGATCAGAAGCAAACTCAGGAAACAGCAGATCTGCTCAAACAAGTGCTGGCGGAAATGGGTGTGCCGAAACCAAATCTGGACTTCAGAACATCGCACTGACAGGCCGATTTAATGCCAGGAAGGGAACCCTCCAAACATGCGCAGGTCTAGTTGATCAAAGGAACGAACGACACCGTTCCCACCGGTTGGATGAAAATCCAGCCGGTGTTTTTTTGGACGTAGCGAGCATCGCCTGGTTTTCGTAGGGGCCCATTGCATCGCCTGGTTTTCGTAGGGGCCCATTGCATGCGCCCAATTTTCAAGAGACAGACGCATTTTCTTCCTTTTCTTCTTCCCGTTCCGGCAGAGGACATCCCGCGGCCATGCGGTGCCCGGTGATTAAACGAGATCCACGATCATAAGTAATGAACGACCAAACCCAATTCATGAATACAATGAGTCGATTTCGGAAACCGATAAGCATCAAAATGTGAATCAACAACCACGCCAACCAAGCAATTAAGCCAGATACTTTAAGCTTGCCCAAATCGGCAACGGCAGCGGATCTTCCAATCGTCGCCATAGTTCCTTTATCTGTGTAGTGAAACTTCTTTCTCGGTCGTTTTGCCAGGTCGTCTAAAATCGTATGCGCCGCAGCCTCGCCCATCTGCATCGCCACCGGAGCTAAGCCAGGAAGCGGTTTCTCACCCTGATGCGCAAAGTTGGACATGTCTCCAATCGCAAAAGCGTTCTTGAACCCAGGAATTGACAGATCCGGCTCGACAATTACCCGCCCGCCCCGGTCAAGGCTTACGTCTATAGTCTTGGTTAGAGGAACAGCAGCAACACCTGCGCACCACATTACTGTAGAACTTGGTATCACCTCTCCTCCCTCTACATGAACTCCACTCTCATCAATGTCCGTTACTTTGACGCCCGTACGCACTTCAACGCCAATGTTCTTCAACTGTTCTTGAGCCTTTGCGGATAGTTCTTCAACGAACGGTGGCAATACGCGAGGTAGCCCCTCGAGCAAAATCACTCGCGCCGATGATGGGTTGATGCGGCGGAAATCACGTGCCAGAGAGTGCCTCGACAGTTCCGCGAGGGAGCCGGCAAGTTCCACCCCGGTCGGTCCACCTCCAATTACGACGAAAGTCAACAGTTGCTGTTGCTTGAGGGGATCTTTCTCGTGCTCGGCTTCTTCGAAAGCAACAAGAACGCGCCTGCGTATCTCGAGAGCATCATCAATGTCCTTCAAGCCAACCGCATGTTCGGGCCAATCGTTGTGACCGAAATAGTTAGTTTGTGCGCCAGCAGCCAAGATCAGGTAGTCATATGAAATGTCACCAATAGTTGACTGAAGCAGATTATTCTTCAAATCTACTTTGCTTATCTCAGCCAAAATCACTTCTGCGTTCTTCTGGTGCCGCAGAATCGAGCGGATTGGTTGCGCGATGTCACCGGGTGAAAGGCCCGCCATCGCAACTTGATACAGAAGGGGTTGAAACAGGTGGTAATTAGTTCTATCCACGAGCGTGACAGAGACATCGGCATCTTTCAGCGCTTGTGCAGCGCATAACCCCCCAAACCCACCGCCGACAATGACTATGCGCGACTTTGCCTTTTGACTGTTTTCCATTAATCCGCTTCCGACACCCTTCCCTACCTGGGAGTGTACATCCAATGACAAAGTTCCTAACGATGCGGCTAGCCCAGGTTCTGAATATAGCCTACAACGGCCTCATCAGAGCCGTAAGGGCGACGGCATGCATAGCCCCTGCAGGCTTGTGGATAGCACACCTGCGTTAGGCCGAATGCTTACCGCCTAAGAGCACCAGTAAATCTGGTTTTTGGGCACGGCAAAGCGTTAAGGCAAAGCTACAGGAGCGAAGTTTTACCCATTGGAACTATCGCCCGCTGCGGGGGTCACTCTTGACGTGTCGTCGGGTAATGAAACTATGACCGCGTTTGGCGTCGATGCAGCAACACCGGTGAATCCCCAGCTAGTCTTCTGGGAGCTTTCGAAATTGTTAGCGGAAAGAGCCATCATCAGCGCTGATTCAGGAACATCAACCGCCTGGTTCGCGCGGGACCTAAAAGTAAAAGAAGACATGATGGCATCGGTTTCCGGTGGACTTGCTTCAATGGGATGCGCAGTACCATATGCGGTGGCGGCGAAATTTGCTTATCCGGAGCGAGTGGCAATTGCATTAGCCGGTGATGGTGCCATGCAAATGAATGGAATCAACGAACTGATTACAATAAGCAAATACTGGGAGCAATGGATCGACCCACGGTTGATCGTGGTTGTTCTGAACAACAAAGATCTGAATTTCGTTACTTGGGAAATGCGCGCCTCGGAGGGCGACCCGAAGTTCGAAGCATCTCAGGACCTAGCGGCATTCTCGTATGCCGCGTTCGCACAGTCGCTTGGATTGGACGGGATTACCGTGGCGCGCCCGGAGGACGTGGTTCCGGCACTACAACAAGCGATAGTTTCGCAGCGCCCAATAGTTGTTGACGTCCACACCGATCCAAACATTCCGCCTCTACCACCCCGCGTGACGACAGAGCAGGCAAAAGCGTTTGTATCTTCCATGCTTAAGGGCGACCCGGACACACCAAAACCACTCCTGGCTTCAATTGGTCAGGCGCTCAAAAGCATATTTCACAAATAGCCGATGGCTATTCTTTACTTCCGATCAAAATTACGTTCGTACCGACTTGATACGGAAAACCATTCTTCGGATTCTTGACTTTGCCGTTGGCATAAAAGCCTGTGGAGCCGGTTTTGAATTCCCTGGCTTCGGCGGTAAGCTGGCCCCAGACTTCACCATCTCTGGTCCTGAATTCAATGATCAACGCGGGGGGCGCATCAGTATCTACCTTCTTGGCCACAGTATCTCCTCCGAAACAGTTGTTCGCGCTCCTAGAATAACTTAAATTGCACGTAGCCAACAAGACTATTTTTCATTGCACCTTCAAGAGTACTGGGAGATATCTCTTTCCAATTTACTTTTCCCGCTCATCTTTTGGCTCGAGCGAAAGTGAACGCTGAGAACAAATGCGAAAAGTCGTGTAAAGGTCATTGCGAAACTGCTTGGGTGAGACTTTCAAGGCTGCAAGAGCAGGTTTGTGGTCAGCAATGAAAACATGGCAGGCACAATAAAACAAAGCTGACCAGCATATGAGAATGAACTTTCTGACAAAGACTGGCGAATTCTCAAACTGATTGCGCAGAAAACCGCAATGAAATTCCAAATGTCCCAGTTCATCCAAAACAATCAGTGAAAAAGCATCGCTGAGCAGCGCATCTTCAAGGTTGGCAGAACATGTGCGATAGAAACATTTGCCAATCACCTCTGCTATCAACAATACAAAGATCTCTGTTTTCAAATGCAGCAGTCGTCGCAAGCCGATAAATACTAAATCGCTCCAGTGCCAGGTCAGTAGCGTGCCGTCCATACTTGCGATCATCTGTGCCAAAATCCGCGCGTGATGCTGTTCTTCTTTGATGAACATGTCGATACACTGCTCGTAAACAGGATCGTTCATTTTGGTGGCAAACTTTTTCAAGTGCTTGCCTTCGCCGGTTTCACCAATTTGAAAACGCTGCAGTGAACGTATCAAAGGAGGTCTGATTGATGGGGAAACGTTTACTTTGTCTGGAATAACGATTTGCGGACAGGATTTTTTATTCTCCTGGAAATATGCCAACCACCGCTTCGAGGAAAAACCTTCTTCGTTGAGAGCCAGATTGGAAGACTTTTTTGCGTCAACGGCTGTAACTGCGTCAACCGATGTTTTTGATATTTTGGAAACCACGTGCATAACCTCCTCACGCCTATTTCGTTCGCGCTGGAATCGAAATATGCCTGAAGCACCGCCATTTCCTTGAGGTTATCACCGTGCAAATTGAAAAAGCACAGGGTAATCCCTGAAACCTATGTTCGTGCAGGAGCGCCTTGGAGTTCTCTAAGACGTATTGTTTGGAGCCGCGAAGCCGCCCCCTCGCAACTTACGGAAGAATCTGCAAGGAGCCTAAAAACTGATTAGCTTGTGGACAATGAATCTCTTCTGGTTTTCCCGACACGCCGATTGCAAAGAGGCGATGATTATCCGAATCGTAGAAGATTTGCAGACGATAGCGTTGGCCTGGTGTTTTCGCACTTCCCTCTATACTGCGCCCAAAGTATCTGCCCCCACCGGCGGCGGCTGGAACCTTTGAAAATAGCGTGGCTCCGGCGTTGCGAACAATAGTTTCGGCTTGCCGGTCGAGGAATTCTTGAATTTCCATCAATATATTGTTGGAAGAGTTTTGCGAAACCATCTCATTGTTACCACCGGACGGATCCATTAATGTCCTGTCGACAGCTGCCGCCGAAATTCTCCCAGGTGCGTCGGAATTGTCGATAGCAACTTCCGATACGTAAAAACCAAGATTTCGATCGGCCATAAACCAGCCTGGCAGGGGAATAACAGCTGGGTGCAACCAACTGTTATAAAGATTCAGCTCGTCAGGAGTGCCAGGGAAGGAAACCTTGTAGTGACCTTCGGCAGGCTTGAAGGAAACAAACTTTTCTTTGCGCAGCGAGTCTTTCGTGTCCCCAAGCAGCGTTTGCAAAACTTCCATCGGACTCATTTCACGCAAACTGGGACGTGAAGCTATAAGTCCCAAATATCCCAGAACCAACACGCCAATCAAAATCAATACTGCATTAGCACTTTTCATGGCGGCATTTTAGCCTACTGCATCAACTTTGTGGGGGACCGGATTTTGCTTCACCGTCTTCGCGCACTACTTCTCTTTCAAATGCAGCCTCTTCGCGCTCGGCGTTCGTCTTCTTTCTGATCAGATGGACAACAATGACAAGCAAAATTACAGCGATGGAAAGAGGCATGGCGCCGTTGCGAAAGCTAGACTGACCCAACATAACGACATGCGGATCAAGACCCAGAGCAAACGCGGTGACGTAAGCTGAATTCCAAAGCAATTGATTAGCGAATGGCACAGTCCAGAGTATCGCTAGCAAGACGAGAATGCCGTATTTCTGGAAGTTGAGACATTTGTCCTGAACGCTTTGAGGCAAAAACGGTTCCAAAATTCCAAACCCATCGAGGCCTGGAACCGGTAAGAAATTGAAGATGATCACGACAATCTCCAAAACCGCCAGATATGAACATCCCGCCAGCCACTCTACGGGAATCGGTGGATTGCTCAGAATAAACGCGATCAGTCCTGCGGTGAAGATCAAGCTGAAGAGCGGACCAGCGAATGAAACAATGCTCTCCCAGTGCCGTCCTCGCAAGTTGGCATTGTTGACCATAACGGCGGCGCCTGGTAATCCTACGCCACCGAACATAACCATCACCGCCGGTAGTACTATAGACAAACCGACATTTGTGTAGACAAAAGGATTGAAGGAAAGATAACCCTTCTCTTTGATTGAACTATCGCCACCGATGTAAGCAGCCAATCCGTGCCCATACTCGTGGAAGCATAGCGAAAGAATCCAGCCAACAACGACGATCGCGGAAACTATTGTGTTCTGCTCTAATTGCATGAACCTATTCTATTACAACCAAGAGCATGGGATCTGTTATCTACTAAAGAACAGATGTTCCATCCGGATTGGGCTGACCGCTGATGTTTATGCGTCTGATTGCATTATCCACCGTGGTCTTGAGCGCACCATCAGTCGTTTCCGAGAGTTTATTGAGCACCGGTAAAGCGGACTGCGCTTTTGGCCCTATAGCTCCCAGCGTATTGGCAGCCTGAAGGCGTATATTCAAGTTATTCTCGGACTCGAGATTCTTGATCAAGCGCGGCACGGCCGGCGCTGCATCGACACCTAACTGTTGCAGGTAGCTGAGGGCATAGTGCGCGAGATTAGGCTCGTCCAACGCCTCTACAAGAGCCTCTATCACTTTGGGATTCTTCTTGTCTAGCTGCACCATTGCATGTAAGGTCGTTTGACGCGAAGACCACTCATTCTCTTCTTTGTACATTTTGAGCAACTGAGGCAAAGCGGCTTTCGCCCGCGCCCCATACCGGGAAATCGCGCTGCCTGCGGTCGTCCTGACCTGCTTGTAATTGTCATCCATGGCCGCTACCAATGCGCTGATAATCTCATCGGAAGGGCCGGGCAGACCTCCCATAGCCTGCGCTATGGCTCGACGCACATGTGGGCTGATGTCATTTTTCAAGCAATAACACATCACCTTCACTGCTTCCGCTGCCGAAGATGCTTTCTCTTCGCGCATGAATGCGGCAAGTGCATCGGCAGCCGCCGCGCGCACGGCGACATCATCATCCTTTTTCATCAAGTCGAGAATGATCGGCTGAAGGTGAGCGTTGCGCGGACCAACATGCCCAATGACACGGACGAGATTGGCTTTCACCGGCGAAGAATGGGTAGACTTCAAAATAGCAACTATGGTGGCGAGCGACCGGTCCGGGATGACGAACTCCCAGTTTCCGGACATGCGGCTGAGCATTTCGGATGCGTTTTTTTGAACTTCAGGATCGGTGCTATCAAGCGCGTTAGTTAATATCACCGGCGCTTCTGCTTTGTGCTCGCTGAGAAGACGTTCTATCTCGTGACGCCTTTGCCAGTCGGAAGAACCAAGAGAACGCAAAACTGCTTGCAGCGAGAAGCGATGATCGTCATTCCCATATGCAGCCAGTGTAGAATTCGGGAAAATACTTGCGGTTATTGCAGAAATGGAAATAGCCGCGAAAATTAAGTTCTTATTGCGCATAATGCAGCTCCATGCACATGGCAGTCTATTACTACGCCTGTGTCCGATCATAGAACTGACATACCATAGCTGACAGGGGGTAAACCCTGATTTAATGTGCGGTGAACTGCGCGCAGCACTGGCAGCGATAGCCAACGCAGCACTGGCACCGATAACCAACGCAGCACTGGCACCGATAACCAACGCAGCACTGGCAGCGATAACCAACGCAACACTGGGAGCGCCGGCTTCTAGCCGGCATTGAAATTTTTGCGAAGCCGCCTGGAAGGCAGCGCTCCGGCCGTTACGCCCGCCTAGAACGCACCGGCATAAGCAGGGCGGCGCAATAGCTCTTCGCGAGTCAATTCCATTAAGTGCTCGAAGATGAGGAGGATGTACTTTTCCAAACGCTCTTCAGTAAGCGGCTTCTCTTCGACTTCCCAGTAAAATTCACCACGCTTCACTTCGCATGTGAATGACATCAGCGGATCATGCTGGTCTTCTATTTTGCTCAATCCCATTACACTTTCAACAGGTAAAATAAAGAAGTCGATCCGATCTTCTTTTCCGCGTATTACAAGTGCCAAACGCGTTGTTGAAATACGGCAGCGATAGCTGGTAACAATGAGCGCCGGACGTCTCGAAGAGTCAAAACCGAAATTTTCATTCACCACAGATGGTGGCGTAAACGTGATTGACAAATCGGTAGTACGGAAGGATTGATTCAACTCATGAATGTATGGTTCGAGAGTATTGAAGATTTTGTCCACCAGCGAAGTCATCGAGGTCGACATGCTTGAAGGCGTATAAACAGGCTCTGCAGGCTTGTTGCGTGAATCCAAAAACTCCTTTGACGAACTTATGAAGCCATCCAAGAACTCTCGATTAACGGAAGCGGCAGATTCAACATAATTGCCGAGTATTTGTTGCGACAATTCTTCTTGAACGCGCATGAGATTATCAAATGTACTCTGAGAGTAAAGGTCGCGCGTATTCGCCGTGTTCGTGCAAGTTTCAAAAGACTGTGGTTCTTCATACACTTGTACGGAAGTTGCCTGCACGGAGAGATCTTGGTACGGCTGCGCAGGAAGGTTGTCGTAAGTGTCAGCTTGAGACTGAATGGAATCTTCTTGCTCATCAAGCGGGTTATCCGCAGAGCTCAACTGTCCTTGATTCAAGGATGCAAGTGCTGCAGGCAAGCTGTCATAACTGCGAGCAGATAGGCCTTTGTACGCATCATATATAGTTACGCTTTCGACCGAAACGCTTTGCTGATTCGACTGCTGATATGTCGGTTCCGGCTGAAAATTTATTGTTGATCTATAAGTTGGAATTGTTTGATATGTCGGCGCCGGTTGATAGGACTGTTCCGGCTCATAGGACTGGGGCTGGTATTGCTGAGCCTGTCCGGGCGCCTGAGTTCGCGGCGATGTTTCCGGATAGATATGAGAAAGAGCATCCTCGAAACTGACGCGCCCGTCAGCCAGCTTGCCGCTCAGGGTGCTTTCTTTCTTGCGCTCTTTAGCATTGTTTGAGCCGGAAGCGAGCGCGCTAAGCCCGTTCACAAGGTTGTCCAGCAAGTTCAAAATAAAACGCCTGCCTCATCCTGACAATTTCAAACATAAGGATAGATCAGGGTTACGGGCTATCGTAGTTAACTTTTTTGAACCGCATCAACAGATAGGCTTTAATGAACCACTTCTTAGCCAATGAATATATTTCCGGAATTTAAGGCTGCCGAAAGGTGCCCCGTACTACCTGACTATCTCGCGCGGACGAACAATCCATTCCATTTTTCCGCAACCTGTTTTCACATCTTTCCAATGCGCAATGTTAAGCCGAATACATGCAAGTGCGGCGGTCGGAAACGCCTCCTCCACTCCGGTCAATAGATAGACCAGCTCACTCAAGCCCGGATTGTGACCAATCAGCATGGCGCTGTTCAACAACTCATCGACATTTTTGATGATGTCGGTCAAACCACCTGTGGTGGCAAGATACAAACCGTTCTCGAAAACGATTTCCGCCTCATCAAGACCGGCTTTCTTCAATGCCATCCGAGCAGTTTGGCGAGTGCGCTTAGACGGGGAACAGAGAACAACCGATGGGCATACGTCGCGAGCACGCATGACCTTGCCCATGAGCGGAGCAGCTTTCTCTCCTCGCTTATTGAGCGGTCGATCGAAATCGCTCAGGCTCGGGTCGTCCCAACTCGACTTTGCATGCCTGAAAAGATAAAGGGTTTTCGCTCTCCTGGCTGCCGACACTTATTTAAGTCCTACTTCAAAAGTGTCAGGGCCAACATCTGCTGGTAGATTTTTGAGTCCATTGTGGCGAGAAACTTCCGGCCGTCCTTCATTTCAACCATTGCACAGACTTGTTTTCTGTTGCCGCCTAAAAACAATCCGGCAATCGCCCCGGCCGGACCCAAAACCATTGCCCCGGCCACGGACCAACCCAAAGTATGAGCAAGGTTTTTGGCACTCTCTTCGGTGTGCATAGTCACGGTTTTTACATGCCCGTGCAATTCAATTTGCTCGAATGGACCCCAGAGCGTATCACTCTCATACTGCCATTCTCCTTGCTGTATGTCGCCGCCGAGTACATTGATTTTGTTCTCGTCGACCAGCTTCTTGAGCTTATTGAGATTATGCATCTGAAACCTCGAACGTGTTTATGTTCCGCTCAACTAGACAGAACTAGCAGATTGAACTAGACCCCTCTGGAATGCTTCTCGGCAATATCGGTGACGTAAGGCAATTGCACCGGTTGACCGTTGTACACCTTAATCATGCAGATGACGGAGACAACCAAGTAGGCAAGCGCTACCAGGTTCAATATCCCAAAGAAAACCCCGCCGACAAGGCCGCCGATAAACGGAATGAAATGCAGAATACCTCCCAGGAAGGTCCCTGCCAGATACAGGACGAAGAAAGCACCACTAAAAATGAGACTTTGCGTCGCATGAAACTTCGCGTAGGTATTGTTTGGCTCCATCGCGTACCAAACGCCGGCAAGAATGAGATTAAGCGGCGGAATCGGAATGTAGGTGCTGTATGCCGCAACCTTGGGATCGATATCCAGAAATTGTGTCTTGCCAGAGGGCGCCATTTCGGACAAAGGTTCTATCTGCCCACGATTGCCTTGGTTCACTTCCGTCCCTCCTTAGGTAAGACTCAGGGTACCATAATTTTCAGGCTCTTTGCTCTTATCTTGGCTATTGAAAACAGCGTACGGACCGCGCAAGAGTGACACCATATGCGCCACCAGTTTTCAAGCTGAAAAGAAACGAATGGAGAATACATGCACTCTTTTGGAATGACTCAATTTCGCGCGCTCCGGGTAAAATTGAGGATGAGGAAGAGAGGGGAGACCTGAAGAATACGTCCGTCTTAGGACTTTGCCAATGATCAAAAAAGCCGCAGGCGCCCATGCCCGAGTAGTAGCGACAGATCTCTTGCATGCGGTAAAAAACGAACGCACAGTGCAAATTATGTTGCTGATTTTGATTGTCAGCCTGATTTGCTGGAAAATGCCGTTTGCCAACATTTTTCTCTATCCTTTCAAACTTTTCGTGACCACGGTTCACGAAGCCTGCCACGCGCTGGTCGCACGGCTAACAGGCGGCAATGTGCAAATGATCTCGATTGCCCCCGATGAATCAGGGCTAACCCTTTCGGCGGGCGGCATTCGCCCTTTAATCTCCATGGCCGGGTATTTGGGTACCGCAATGTTCGGCGGCATGCTGATCTGGTGGGGGAAACGCCCGGCCGATGCCCGTTTTATCTTACAAATGATCGGCACGGTGATTCTGGCTCTAACCGTCTTTTACGGCGGCGGGGGGCCTTTCAGTTTTGTCTCCATGCTTTTCATTGGAGCCGCCATTCTTTGGGTTTCAAGAAAAGCCAATGATGCTATCTGCCACATGTTCCTACTCATGCTCGCGGTGCAAACGACACTCAACTCAGTCCTTGATATTCAGACGCTTTTCTTAGCTTCGGTGATGGGCGTCCAACACAGCGACGCCAGGAATATGGAAGCGATGACAGGCGTCCCGGCAATAGTGTGGTCAATACTCTGGGGGGCAATCGCAGTCTGCATCCTCGTTTTCTCTCTATGGGTCTCCTACAGACCGCAAGCAAAAGCAGGCAATACCGGCTCAGACAGCTCAGTTACAGCAGGGTTAACAGCCAACTCGGCGTCAACAGACCCAATCTTGCTGGAGCAAGAACTGGAGAGCTCGCTGGCTGACCTGAAACTAAACACTGCCGCAGCCGGGAGCGAAGGGCAGAAAATTAAGATCAAGCCCAAAGAAGAGAAAGAGAAAAAGAAAAAGTAGCCGTAATATGGCGCGGACTATTTGTGATCTTTCAAGAGGGCGTGTTAGTCTTTACGGTCGGAACTTAGAGTCGTGGGCGCACACCTGAGTGAGGAGAGTCGCTTGTCTCAGCTGAGTCTAATGGGATCCGTCCTGGCTGGGCGTTACGAGGTCATCCAAGAGATTGGCCGGGGCGCACTGGGTATGGTTTATCTCGCCAAGCAGAGAATGGTGGATCGTCCGGTAGCGGTCAAAGTTCTCTATGACACATGCGGCGCCAATTCCGACACATTTTTGCGCTTTCAAAGAGAAGCTCAGGCGCTGAGCGCCCTCAATCACCCCAATATCGTCGTGATTTTCGACTTCGGTCTGTCCGAGCAGGGTTTTCCTTTCCTCGTCATGGACTACATCCGGGGCACAAACCTCAGACATTTGATTGCGCAGGAAGGCCGTCTTGACGCATCACGCGCCGTACCCATGTTCATCCAAATCGCCGACGCCCTGGCGCATGCGCATGCACGAGACATCCTCCACCGAGATTTGAAGCCGGATAACGTTGTTTTGACTATGAACGACAGCGGAGCCGAGCAAGTGAAATTGATCGACTTCGGGCTGGCGAAGCGCCTTGACGAGGCTCGCACCGGAGCAAAGAAATTGACCATGGAAGGGCAGGTGCTTGGAACCCCAGCCTACATGAGCCCGGAGCAGATAATGGGCGGCAAATTAGACGGTCGCTCAGACGTTTATTCCATGGGTTGCCTGATGTTCCACACCCTGACGGGCGCGCTGCCCATCTGCGGAACCAATGAGATCGACACGATGCAGAAGCACATCACGTCCGATCCTCTGGATTTCGACAAAGCTGCTCCGGATGCGGTTATATCGCAGGGATTGAGAAAACTCATTCAAAAAAGCTTGAAAAAGCATGCTCAAGATCGTCAGCAGTCAATGGCTGAGCTGGTCAAAGAGTTAGAGTGGTACGTGTGACAGGAAGGTTCGAAAGACCTGACGGGAGCGGCGAGCCGCATCCACTCGGGCGCGTTCGCATCAAGTTTTTTCCGCAAAAAGGCAAAGTATATTTGGCTTTCTTCAAGCCTTTCGATGTACTTTGCCAGTTCACTCCCGAGCCGGGGTCGGACAAAGGCACTCTTGCTGAATTCGGCTTTCCGCCCGATGTTTACCCGGTCGGCCGCCTGGACGCGGACAGCGAAGGACTATTGCTATTGAGTGATGATGCGCGCATGAACTCGCGTTTGCTCGATCCGAAAAATGAGCACAGCCGCACCTATCTTGCGCAAGTCGAGAATGTGCCCGCGCCTGCATCGATTGAAAAACTGGAGTCGGGCGTCGATATCAAAGGGCACTGGACTTTGCCTGCAAAAGTCTCGCTTATCAAAGAGGAGCCACATTTGCCGGAGCGCGGCAAGCCCATTCGCTATCGCAAGAATATTCCGACCGCCTGGCTTCAGGTCACAATCACCGAAGGCAAGAACCGGCAGGTGCGGCGCATGACAGCTGCAGTGGGGCATCCGACTCTACGATTAGTCAGGGTTGCCATTGGTGCGTTGCAACTCGAGAGCCTGGGGTTAAAGCCCGGGCAGTGGCGTCAATTGACAGATGAAGAACTGGCTCTAGCCTTCCAGTGGTAGACTATTCAAGTCTTGAGGTCCGTACTCTGTGAGAATTTAAAATGCGCTTGCATTCTGCCTTTTCGTTGACTTTCTTGAGCATTGCAGTGCTCTTCAATTTCACCGCCTGTGGTAGCACACCCGCCGAAACACCTCCGAAAGAAGAGAGCAAGGCGGCTCAGCCTAGAGTCATTGAAAACATCAGCTATGTGGACAAAGATACCGGCGTGGCGCACACGCTCGACCTCTACTTTCCGCCGGGCGAGCACGCGAAAGTTCCATTGCTCGTATGGATTCACGGTGGCGCCTGGAAAGAAGGCGATAAGCAGCCAAGCCCAATGATGCCGCTTCTAGTCAGGGGTTTCGCTGTCGCAGGTATTAACTACAGGTTCGCCCCCGATCACAAATTTCCTGCACAAATACATGACTGCAAAGCCGCGATCCGCTGGCTGCGCAAGCATGCCGATCAGTACGGATTCGACAAAAACAGAATCGGCGTCTTCGGAATATCCGCCGGAGGTCACCTGGCAGCCTTATTGGGAGCATCAAACGGTGTAAAAGAACTGGAAGGCAATGTCGGCATCACGGGCGAAAGCAGCGACGTGCAAGCCGTTGTGGCCTGGTGCGGAGTGGGAAATCTTGCCACATTGCACGCGCAAGGCGGCAAAAACGACCAGCTCGACTATGACTCGGACAAAGCGCCTGTCTCGATGTTTTTAGGAGGGACCGCAGAGAAAAACCCGGAGATCGCGAAAGCGGCGAGCCCTGTCACTTACTTAAAACCGGGGCTGAAGGTGCCTTGCCTGATTATGCACGCCGAACGAGACCCGGTAGTGCCGTTTGCGCAAAGCCAGGAACTCTACGATGCCTGGAAAAAGACAGGCGCGCCCGTCACACTTGAAAGTGTTAAGTCGGACCAGCATATTTTCATCAGCGTTCCGACCATGATGACAGTCATCGATTTCTTCCAGAAAACATTGGGAGACAAAGAGAGTTTGACTGCAGATTCTGCCAAAGCGCCCCCAGCTACGGCGGCAGCGGCAAAAGACAAGAATGCTTCAAAAGCCGCACCCACAGAGGCCGATGCGCAAAAGGCGTCGGACACGCAAGCGGGTAGACAGCTGAAAAATGCAGCTAAGTAAATAAGCTATATATTCCGGAAAATTAGGAACTTTCTCTATATGGCCGACGACTAGGCTATTTGGTGAATCTGCTTCCTAACATGCCGTAGCGTAAATTCTCTGTGTTTAGACGCTTGCTAAACGTACAAGAAAGCATTGGTCGTTCTATACTTCCAAGACAGTTCTATATACTTAACAGGCTGCGGCACCAAGATGTTAAGAGGCATCAGGCTGGGGGCTTTCGACTCCTGACCTTCGTAGTGGGTGGAGATTAAGGTGGCTCAACGGATGAAATCAATTTTTAGGACGCTTTTCGGTGCAGCTACGGCAGTCAGTCTGCTATTGCCTGTTGTAGTACAAGACGCCGGAGCGAAAGGAGCGACCCACACGGTTGCCCTTCGCAATGAGATGGCACATCAGCTCATTGCCCAAGCACTGCCATCAACTGCGGTGTCACCAATTTACCTCTACCATCGTTGCTGGAATATCATCAATCAACAGTATTTCGACAAAACATACGGCGGTCAAGATTGGGCGCGCTGGGAGCATCACTACGACACCAAGATCAAAAACAAAGATGACGCCTACAAAGCCATCGAATCCATGCTGGCTAGTCTGGGCGATCCTTACACTAGATTTTTGAATCCGGAAGCATTTGCTGACGAAACCAATTCGATAAAAGCACACCTTTTCGGCGTGGGTATTCAATTGGGCATGAGCGATTTGAAAAAAATCGTAGTGATCGCACCAATCGCAAATAGCCCGGCGTCCACAGCCGGAGTTTTGCCGGGCGACGAAATTTTGGAAGTAGACGGTGAATTGGTTGCCGGTCAGCCGCTTGATTCGGTCGTCAAAAAAATTCGCGGACCAATCAACACCAAAGTTACTTTGACGATGCTGCGCGACGGGAAGCGTATTCCGATTCCGCTGACCCGCGCCGAGATTCCGGTCAAGGCTGTGACGAAGGCAGTGATTCTGCCAGGAAATGTCGGCTATATCCGACTGGATAGTTTCATCTCCGCCAAAGCGACTGAAGAATTGAAGGAAGCGCTGATAAAAGTCGAAGGCGCCGATTCGCTTGTCTTGGATTTGCGCAACAATCCCGGTGGGCTTTTGGACAACGCTGTTCAAATCGCCAACCTTTTCCTCAAAGGTGGAGTAATTGTCAGCACTGTCGACGGTGGCGAAAACAAAGCAAGTACGATCTCGAGAGGACAACCGACCTTCGAAAAGCCAATCGTAACCTTGATCAACGGCTCTTCTGCATCAGCTTCGGAAATTCTTGCCGGTGCCTTGAAAGAAAACGATCGGTCCGTGCTTGTCGGAACAAAGTCTTTCGGAAAAGGTCTTGTTCAGGCGATTCAGAAACTCGACGACGGTTCGGGCATGAATTACAGTATTGCCAAATACTTGACGGCAGGCGGCAATTACATTCACAAGAAAGGCATCTCGCCTAACATCGAAGTGAAACTCTCAGACGATGAATACAAGAAAGGGCTAGGTCCGTGGTGGATCGATCCAACTTTCAAGCGCTTCAACAGAGAACCGGTTGATGGATTCGACATTCAATTGCTTGCGGCTATGGCGGAAGCGAAGAATGAAGTTCGCAAAGCAAAAGGTCAGCCAATCGAACCCTTCAAAGATGAAGAGGTGAGAAAGCAGATTTTGGCAAAACTGGCAAAGCCGGTAATTGATACGAAGAAGGCTGCTCAAGCTGGATCGGAAAAACCAACAGGTCACGCCGCATCCGACTTCGCACAACCAAAAGCTCCCGGCGTACCGGCAAGAAACTAAACAATCTACAGAAAGGGCGACGCCATGCGTCGCCCGGCGAGACGAAACTATTCCAATTCCATCTGTGCCCGGCTGACTCCGTTTTGCGCAGCCTGAGCAAACCAATGTTGGGCGAGTTCTTGATCTGCTTCGGTTCCTCTTCCTTCGCGATACATGACGGCAAGGTCATATTGCGCGCGTGCGGAACCGTTTTCCGCCGCACGCTTATACCATTGAAAGGCGCAAGCGAGATCTTGCTCCACGCCGTCTGCTCGATCGTAAATCAATCCGACGCAAAATGCTGCATCATGGTCACCATTTTCTGCAGCCTTGGAAAACAATTCGATTGCCTTAGTAACATCACGTTGAACACCGCTTCCTCTCAAATATAAATCGCCAAGATTATATTGAGCGGCAGCATTCTCCTGCGCTGCCGCCCGTTCGTACCAGACAGCTGCTTGCGCGGGGTCCTTCTTTACCCCCCTACCTTCTATATAGTAAAAGGCAAGAGTGCATTGCGCGACAGGATCGCCGCACTCGGCGCGTTTTATCATTTCATCTACTGAAGCCGACCGATCTGACTTGGACATGATCTTCCGCCTTAAAATTCATGGTGGTGGCAGGGCACCGCTGGTAGTGGCAGCACTGGTTACTTTAAACTGCTTATCGATCTCCCCATCAGGACGGCTAGAGACGCCGGATATCAGATCAATTCTCACAGCAGTCGGCAACTGATTGCTGGTGCCTCCGATTTTATTCTCTTTGTCGAAGAGTTTCACCAGTGGTTGAAAAACATTTACAGCCGTCAGCCGGGCCTGTGAAACTGTCTTTTTCACCGGCGCTGCAAGTGAAGCGAACTTATAGACAAGATCGCTGTCAGAACCGCCTAAGCGGGCATCTACGTTTGCTGAGTAGAGGCTGCTTTCTTGGCGGGCGAAATTACAAGAGAGATCGTAGTTTTTCAAGTCTGGAATGCCTTCGGGCAAAAGCGCATTGCTTTCTACATCCTCCACATATCCCAGCTCGAGACTATGGAGCCGGGCTGGGAAAGTACGCATGAACGGTAAATTTACTTGCATCGCTTTGGCGTTTTCTTTGTTCTGTATATCCGCTTCAGCCATGACATCTTCTGAGATGCTACGCGCAATGGCAGTGCGCTCTGCTTCTACCAGCTGAGCACCGGTTCTGGACTCTTCCAACATTTGCCTTGCCAGAGGTTCGATATGTACGAGCCTCTCATTTGCATCGCTGACATTGTGGCGAGAAACAAAGACGAGTTCACGCGAGCGCTCAACAAGATTATTGATCTGACCAATTCGATCACCCTCATTCAGTCTTTTCGCAATCGAGACCGTCATTCTGTCTGCTTGCTGCTGAACTCGTTTTTGTGCGAAGAAGAATGCCGACACCAGAAGACCAAAGGCAAGCACGAGGAATAGCATCCCGCCCACAATCGCGGTCATCACGAGCAAATTGCCCCGATTACGCTGCTGATGTCGGCTAGCTGGCTTTATTGGCATTTAACTAAGCGAATGCGCGTGATATTCTGGGTACAGCGGTGCCGGTAAAAGTTTGTTCAAACGTCGTGCCTTACAAAAACTCCAGCATAACAACAAAATTCGCATCTGCAAACGGGCGAAAATGCACGGGAGCGCAAGCTGCTGAGTTTGCTGCCGCACTTACTATTCTTGTGATGTTCTTTGTCATTCCCCTTTTGGACCTTGGTGTAATACCTGTTAGATGGGGACTCGCCAATCATTTGATTACCAGTTATTCGGTCAATTTCGCGCGGGCAGAAACTCTGAGCCGAGCTTTCGAGCAATTGGAATCGGACGTAAATTTGCAGGATCTTCTGAAGAAAATCGGCGGCGTCAGTGCCAAGCAATTGCGATTGGCCCTGGTGATAACAAAGACGGCTTCACCCGATAAGAAGCTGGTCGTATCAGAGCCAAAGCACATTCCAGCAGATTGGCTGCCTGACTCTCCCAACGGACCCTATCAATATGAATTGGAACTTTTTGCCACAGTGGAAATTTCACCGCTTCTGTTGATTAATCTTGGCGAGAAAAAAATTCCTGGGCTGAACGCGCCATTTTTGGTAACCATGACTAGCTCGTCGAACTGGGAAAATTTGGGTCGAAATCCAAACACAAATGAGTTTTTCATGAATGAATAGGCGATTGGCGAGCATGTTCTTAGGCGCCTTATCGCTGTCCTGCTTGCCGAATTTTGCCGAAGGACTCGGGAGAACTTACGATTGGATCATTTCAATAGAGACAGAAAAGCTGACCGGATATCTCGATCAAAAACGCTCGACATTAAAACCAGTTGTGAAAGCAACGGTAACGTACAAACCGGGTGGTGGCGGTGGTGCAACCAAGTTCGAGGAACTCTTCTACCATAACTGGATTGCGCTAGGCATGAGGAGATACAAACCTCTTGCGTTAGGCAGCAGCGATCAAGTTGCAATAGTTGTTACGCACAAGCAGGGGCAATCAACACAAGAAGAAACAAGTGCTGCTGCCAATGCCATAGTGCGTGTTTTTCTGGACGCTTACCTGAAGGGCAATGCAGTCACGAATATAATCGTGCCGGAAGCTTCCTTGAGTTCAATTGTTCAGAATCTAAAGCAAGCAAACTTCTATCCTGGTGATGATGAAAAACCAGATCAGCCGGTGTTTTCATCCATTATTCTTCATTTGGAAGGAAGTCCTTCGGGGACGAAGCAAACAATGTTCTACGCGGAGCAAACTCGCTAGTCACTCATCTGCCGGTGGCCATTCGCAGTGCAGCTTCCGCATTCGGCATTCCATATCCATACCATTCGGTTCTCGATGCGCTTCCGGCCTTGTAGCAAGTAGAGCGCAAAATGTTCTCAACTTGCGTGTTGCGCAGCGAAGGATTGGCCCCAAGAACCATTGCAGCCACAGCTGCCACCAATGGACAAGAGAACGATGTTCCGGCGACCGATGCGACACGACCTTCTCTGGTCGAACAGTAGATTCCCTGACCGGGAGCGGTGAACCAGAGGTTCGGTCCGTAGGTGGAGAAACTGGCCAAGGAATAACTGGGATTAATTGCGGAAACAACGATGAGATAATGCCGCATTGGATTTGGATCGCGAACCGGCTCGTTGCCGGCCGATACGAAAATCATTCCGCCCTTGGTGTCGTGATACCAAATGAAATAAGTGTGCAGCGCTGAGTAGAGACTGCGATTGGAAAACGAATATGGCGGACTGCCATTGGCACTGATATTGATTATCCTGATTCCAGCATTGCCGGCTTGCTGAATGCCTTTCATCAGAGCCGAAGAAGAAATGCTGCTGTTTTGATCACCGATTCTAATCGGATAAATATAAGAGAGTCGCGCCGGCGCCGCTGTCCCAATGCGATTGTTGGTAAGTGCGGCTGCGGTGGTTGCCACCATCGTACCGTGCCCTTGTACATCGCTCTGTCCGTTACGGTTGAGTACAGCATCATAGCCGGAATAAACTTTTCCGGAAAGTTCGCTGATACCGTAATTGGTACCAGTATCCAGCACGCCGATGACCGCTCCGCTGCCTTGCCCATAGCTCCAACCGCGGACTACATTGAGCGCAGAAAGGTGCCACTCTGAGGAGAAGTACGGATCGTTAACGGCAGCTTGATTGGCTTGGAAAACATAGTCTCTCTGGACAGCGGAGAAATGTTTGTCTTGCAAGAGTTTCTTCTCGCTTTCCACCAACTTTCCTTTTTCCACTCTGATCACATAGCAAGTGAGTTCACCCTCTCCAATGGTTTCGAGCAGCTCACCATGCATCTCTTTGAATATATCTGTGATTTCCTTGGCATCTGCACCGCGCTGCGGCATTACGAGCAGCACATTGTCGCGATAAGTCGGTGCTTTGGCAGGCGCTGCGGACGCAGCCGGACGCGTCGGAATCTGCAATTTCGGCTCTTCTGCTAGAGCGCCACGAACATTTACGAATACAGAGCACAGCGCCAGGAACAGCGCGCAGAGCGCTGCACGCACGCATTTGAGCGTGCGAACACGGAGGAGATTTTGCTCCATTTAGCGTTCCTCGAGTTAAATAGAACGACCGGGCGGGTCGCGCAAGGGTTTACGGCACAAGGATAGAAAAGCCGCTCTGGCAGGGCTTTTCGGGCGGGACGGATAAATCGGCGAGTTCGGTTACTAAGGATCGAGCAAGGAAGATATTAGTCTCCGAGTCCTCCAATTTATTGATTTTCGCCACTATTGTCAAGCGGACTTAATGTTGTTGGACGCATCGAAATCCAGAATTCCTCTCTAAGCAATTGAGTCACATCACGAAAGAAGGGTAATTGAGCATTGTTTTCGAGTTGTTAATCGAATCTTTTTGACAAGAACTGTAAGAAATGAGCTGTGGCAGTTGGATCGAGCAGTTCAAGAGCGTACCATTAGAGGTCTAGACGCTCCTTTTAAGGCGGACGAATCATATGTGTGGGCTGATTGCTATCACGGGCACTCCTGGATCAGCCTATGACGTCTTTTTTGGCTTGATGAACCTGCAACATCGAGGACAAGACGGAGCGGGCATTCTTACTATCGACACCAAAAAGAAAGGCAACTTTCACCTGACAAAGGGAAGCGGCCTGGTTGAAAACGTCTTTTCCGAGCGCTCCTTCAAAACTCTGACTGGTCATGCGGCGCTTGGACACTCAAGATACGCCACTGTCGGACGCAATGATCCCAATATGCTGCAGCCCTTCCTCGACTACGAGCGAGGACTTGGACTGGGACATAACGGCAATATCGTCAACTTCTATAAGCTCAGAGAAGAGCTGTATCACTCAAAAACACGAAAGCCCGTGTGGGTAGAATCAGATTCCGAGCTGATGCTCAAGCTGCTTTGCGATGAGCTGGAATCTGGGCCGATTGATTTTAACAACGCGCAAGGCGCCGTAAAGCGGCTGATGTCCAAGCTTGTCGGCAGTTACTCGGTTATTTGTTTGACCGGAGAAGGAGATATCTTCGGTTTTCGCGATCCGGATGGCATCCGACCGTTGTGCCTTGGAAGGCGAGTTCAAGAAGACGGCAGCACGGTATATGCATTAGCCAGCGAATCGATCGCTCTTAACTTCCTCGGCTTCACTGATGTCGAAGACGTACAGACAGGAGAGCTTGTTTATATATCCAAAAACGGAGTCATCGAGCGCAAAGTCATAAGGCAAGATTCGATTTCTCCTTGCATGTTCGAATGGGTTTACTTTGCGCGCGTCGAGTCGGAGATTGACGAAACTTCGGTTTACAACGCCAGATTCAAACTCGGACAAGTTCTTGCACGCCAGCTGCAGAAAGAAAACATTCGGGCAGATGTCGTCGTTCCCGTGCCGGAGACGAGCCGCGTTTCTGCAATCGCAGTTGCGGAAACCATGGGCATTCCATTTAGAGAATTGTTGATCAAGAACAGGTATGTCAATCGGACATTCATTTTGGATGATCAAGAAAGCCGGCAGGAAGCGATTCGACGAAAATTGTTTCCGATCGGACCGGAATTCGAAAATAAGAGCTGCTTGATTGTCGATGACAGTATCGTCCGCGGCAACACGTCGATGCAGATTGTCAAACTGATTCGACTCGCTGGCGCTAAAGAAGTGACTCTCCTTTCCACATGCCCGCCACTAGTCAGCCCTTGTTATTACGGCATTGATTTCCCGAGCGCCAAAGAATTGGTGGCGCACGATCGCAGCAACGCAGAAATCGCTGAAATTCTCGGTGTAGACAGAGTCATTTTTCAAACCATTGAAGGTTTGAAAGAAGCTCTGGAGAGCGAAACCTTGTGCATGGGTTGTTTGACCGGTAAATACCCGACCGACATTTCATCGGGTCGTGATTTCGAAGCTATGCGCACGCGAGATCGAGAATCTGTAGTGAAGAAGTCATCGTGCTGAGAACCAGCTTTTTTGAGGATAGGAAAGTGGCAGTGACAAAACAAAAGAATCCGAGCGGGCTGGAGCTTATATATGAAGGTTCGGTAAAACGCGTTTTCAAAACGCATGAGAAGCCCGATCGACTCTTCTTCCACTTCACGGACGACTATTCTGTATTCGATTGGGGCAAAATGCCGGACACCATCGAAAACAAAGGTCGCGCCCTGGCAAAGATGGGCGCGTTCTTTTTTCAGCAACTCGGCGCGCCGGATATATTCCAACGTCTAAAAGGCAACAAACATCTGGAGCGTTTTGATAAGGCGTTCCTCGAGTCAAGATTCAAGCACCCTGTTTTCGATGGTGTATGCGGGGTCGTCAATTTCGGACTGCCGCATCACTACAAGGATTTGCTCGAGACGGAGAGCAAAGAAACTTCGCTGGTTGATTCTATTTTGGGTGCAACTCCATTGATGGAAGTATTGTCCGCTCGCGTAGAGCGTCCAGACTTGCATCAAATCGACGGGCAGCCAATTTACTTCTATCCCCATACTGAAGCGCAGAATCATGCACAAATGACCGGTCGCAGATTGGTGCCTTTGGAGATTGTTTTTCGCTTCGGCATGCCTGCAGGCAGCTCTCTCAAAGAAAGGCTGGAAAAGAATCCCGATTACGCAAGACAAATCGGACTGAAAACACAGCCGAAAGAAGGCGACTGGCTCGAGCGACCAGTGATCGAATTTTTCACGAAGTTAGAACCCAAAGATCGGCTTCTCTCGACCCAGGAAGCAGCCCACATTTCAGGACTGAATTCTTTCGAATTCGAATACCTGACGGAGATGACTTTCCAAGCAGCACTCGCACTTTACGTTTTGTTCGCAGAAAAAGGCATCGAACTGTGGGACGGCAAATTTGAAATGATCATCGACTACGGCGCTCACAAGGAAGCCGAAAGTACCGGCACTTCCACTGGTGGCATTTTGCTCCTGGCCGATAGCGTCGGTCCCGATGAGTTGAGACTGATCTATAAAGGTGTGCATCTCTCCAAAGAAATGATTCGCCGCATCTACCGTGGAAGCCCCTGGGAAGAGTCGCTGAAGAAAGCGCAGCTGATGGCGAAAGGAAGAGGCGTCGCAGACTGGAAAGGCATTGCCTTGTCCGAACTCAAAGCTTCCCCGGAGCGCTTGTCCGGAGACGAAAAAGCATCAATCGACAAACTATATGGAACCCTAGCCAATCATTTGATTGGAGAGACCGTGTTTGAAAACCATCCAACGCTTGATCAGTTCATCGATGAGCTGCCGGAGAAATTGAGAGGCGATGCATCTCCTGCTGCTCAGACAGGTAAGAGGTAAGAGCGGGATGGCAACGAGTAAACTCGACAGCAAGATAAACATCATGGTTGTTGGCGGTGGCGGCCGGGAACATGCGCTTTGCTGGAAAATTGCTCAAAGTCAATTTGCCGGAACGATCTATTGTGCGCCTGGAAATGGAGGCACAGAAGAAGATTCTCGCATTACCAATGTTGATTTGCAGGTAACGGACTTTGCACGCTTGAGCGATTTCGCTTTAGAAAACAGAGTGGACATGGTTGTTATTGGTCCAGACAATCCGCTTGCTGACGGCATTGTAGACTTTATGGAAGAACGGGGGCTGACAGTATTTGGTCCCAAGAAAGAAGCAGCCAAACTCGAGTGGAGCAAAGCCCACTCCAAGCAATTCATGCTTCAGCACAAAATTCCTACGGCGCGATTTTCAGTTGCTGAAGATTTCGAAACTGCACAGAAGTTCGTCAAAGAAAACGATTGGGCACGTGTTATCAAGGCTGACGGTCTGGCACTGGGCAAGGGCGTATTCGTCTGCAACAGTGAAAGCGAAGCGTTAGATGCCCTGAGCGCAATTTTCAAAGAAGGACGCTTTGGAGAAGCAGGCTCCACTGTTGTCATCGAAGAGAAATTGATTGGAGAAGAGCTTTCCCTCCTTCTTCTCATTGACGGTAAGACGGTCATGCCTCTTTCCGCATGCCAGGATCACAAACGAAGATTTGACGGTGACAAAGGACCCAATACTGGTGGCATGGGTGCTTACTCTCCGGTGCGCCTGTTCGAGACACATAAGCATGCTATTGAAGACCAGGTCATCAAGCCAATCGAGCAAGCTCTGAAAAATGGAACGCTAGATTTCAAAGGCATGCTGTTTGCAGGCATTCTTGTAGGTGTTCCGGCAGCTGTTAATGGAGAAGAATCAGATTCAAATACAGATCTCGTACCATTCGTTCTCGAATTCAACGCGCGTTTCGGAGATCCTGAAACACAGGCCTTGATGCCCCGATTGAAATCAGACATTCTTCCCCTGCTTTGGGCCTGTGCCAAAGGAAGTTTGGCATCAGAAGAAATTGAATGGTTCGATAGAGCAGCTGTTTGTGTGGTTCTTTCAGCGGAAAATTATCCTCAATCGTCATCCAAAGGAAAAGAGATAGTAGTTGGAGAATTGCCTGCCGGTTCGTATCTTTTCCATGCAGGGACACAGTTCAACGACGGGAAATTACTCACCAACGGTGGAAGAGTTCTGGCATTAACTGCCCTTGGTGAAACCATCGAGAAAGCGAGAGAGAATGCTTACCGAGCAATCAAGGAAGTAAAATTCGCAGACATGGCTTGCCGCTCTGATATCGCGCTTCGGGAGGTCAGTCAATGTCTATCAACATAGCGGTCCTGGCGTCTGGAAGAGGTTCAAATCTGGAAGCAATTCTAGAAGCAATCGCGCAGGGCAAACTGGATGCAAAAGTAAAGCTCGTATTGGTGAACGTGCCGGGTGCCGGTGCGATTGAAATTGCTTCGAAATATGGTGTTGCTACGGCAGTGGTGCCCAACGCAGGACTGAATCGCAAAGAGCACGAAGAAAAGGTAATTGCGGAACTAAAGAAGCACGACCTTGATTTTATTGTTCTGGCCGGATATATGCGAGTTCTCTCTTCCGGATTTCTTGCAAATTTCAAGGACGAGCGCGGCTTTTTCAAAGTGATCAACATTCACCCATCATTGCTGCCGGCCTTTCCCGGTATAAGAGGTTACGAAGAAGCTTTTGAATATGGCGTCAAGGTAGCGGGGGTCACCGTTCATCTCGTCGATGAAAAGGTTGATCATGGTCCGATTCTTGCGCAAGCGACCTTTAACCGTGCAGAAGACGACACCATCGAAAGTTTTAAGGCACGCGGTTTGAGAATCGAACACGAGCTTTATCCGCAAGTTTTGCAAAACATCGCCAAAGACGGAGTAACCTTCTTCAAACGAATAAAGGATGAAACCGCCGAGGCTCAACTCAATCAAGGCACAGATAGGGAGACCGCCAGGAGATGACGCAAGGAGCAAAGTACAGAGAAAACGAGCATGTACTGGAGATCTCCAAAACTGCCACCATTTGCGTTGCGGTGATATCCGAGGCGGAGCATCAATCCTTTCCCCTCTATTGGTTGCTGGTAAACAAAGAGTCGCTGCCTGATGGTCAGATTCCCAGCAAGATGCAAAAAGACATCAGCGATGTGCTGGCGGATTCACTCTCGCAAGAAGTACTGGCCTGCGCGCCGGATGATCGCTCAAAGTGGTTGGAACGTTTCTCTAAAGAAGAATACAAACACTTTGCAGAACGACAGTTCTTGCCCGGTGTCACCGACAACCTCGCTCATACGGTTGAAGAAGCTCTCAGACTGAAAGGTCTGAAAGAAATCGTCAAAGTCGCATCCGGTAGAGGCTTCCTATTCAAAGAGAAATCGGGAGACGCAAAAGCAATCTCAGATGCGCTCATATATAAGGATTATCATCCGCTTACCGATCGCTTCATCGTTCATGAAACGACTGGTGACGCAGCTGGACTGCTCAAGTTTCCCCACGTGGTCCTGCCGGAAACACCCAAAGTTGAAAATGTCAGTCTGGAACTGTCTGACGAGAAATTGGAAACTCTCAGCAAAGAAAGGCTGCTGGCGCTCAATCTCGATGAGATGAAAGCAATCAGGCAGTATTACCGCCTCGATAAAACGAAAACAGCTCGAAAAGAGCGCGAGATGCCGGATATGCCGACAGACGTCGAATTGGAAGTGCTGGCGCAAACTTGGTCCGAGCACTGCAAACACAAGATTTTTAACGCAAAGATTACGCACATCGACAACAGCAAACCTCGTGAGCTCAGAACTGAGACGATCACCAGTCTTTACAAAACATATATCAAAGCGGCCACAAAGAAGCTCTCGCAGTGGAGAAAAGACCTTCTTTCTGTTTTCGAAGACAATGCCGGCGTAGTCAAATGGGACAGTGAAACGGCAGTCTGCTTCAAGGTTGAAACGCACAACTCGCCTTCCGCGCTCGAACCATACGGTGGTGCACTGACCGGCATTCTCGGTGTCAATCGAGACATCTTGGGCACGGGACTCGGTGCCAAGCCGCTATTCAATACAGATATTTTCTGCTTCGCATACCCATCACCATCACTTCCGCAGCGCCCGAAACTTTTGCCCGCAAAGGCAATTTTGGACGGCGTGCGCAAAGGTGTTGAAGACGGCGGCAATAAGAGCGGCATTCCCACAGTCAATGGCGCCATTTATTTTGATCCTGGATATAGGGCGAAGCCATTGGTATTTTGCGGCACCGGCGGCTTGCTTCCGCTGCATATAAAGGCCGGCAGCGAGACAAGAGATGCCGTAAAGAAGCACACTCGAGCCGGTGACTTCATTATCATGGCCGGCGGGCGTGTGGGCAAAGACGGGATTCACGGCGCCACTTTTTCATCAGAGTCGCTGAACGAAGGCTCGCCAATGTCAGCCGTTCAAATCGGTGACCCGTTCACACAAAAACGCTTGATGGATTTTGTTATCGACGCGCGTGACGCCGGTTTGATCACGGGCATTACAGATAATGGTGCCGGTGGGCTTTCATCGTCCGTAGGCGAGATGGCTACCATCACGGGCGGTGCCACCATTCACTTGGACAGAGTGCCCACCAAGTATCCGGGTTTAGCAGACTGGGAAGTCGTCGTTTCCGAATCCCAAGAAAGGATGACTATTTCGACCAATGATTTTGAAGGGATCAAAAAACTTGCCGACAAGCACAATGTGGAAGTAAGCAACATCGGCGAGTTCACCAACAAAGGTTATTTTGAAGTACAAAACAATGGCAAGACAGTGGCCTTGCTCGAACTAGAGTTTCTCCACGACGGTTGCCCCGTACTTACACTCGAATCACAGTGGAGCCCAGCGCAGATTACGATGAAGACCGGCAAGCAGCCGGACCATCTTGGACGTGTTTTGCTGCAACTATTGAAACATCCGAACATCTGCTCGAGAGAGCCAATCATCAGACAATACGACCACGAGGTCAGAGGGCAAAGCGTCATCAAGCCGCTCATGGGACCGTCTCAGAAAGCGCCTTGCGATGCGGCAGTTTTGCTGCCGAGATTGACACCGGATCTCGATCGGGCGCCGGCTCTGGCCGTGTCCAATGGTTTGTGCCCCCGCTTGAGCGAACACGATCCATATTTGATGGCACAATGCGCTGTCGATGAAGCTGTGCGAAATGCCGTTTGCGTTGGCGCTGATCCGGACACGCTTTCATTGCTGGACAATTTCTGCTGGCCGGACCCTGTCTACAGCGACAGCAACCCGCAAGGAAAACGGCACCTGGCCGAACTCGTGCGCTGCTGCCAGGGACTTTACGATGCCGTGATTGCTTACGGAGCGCCTCTTATCTCCGGCAAAGACAGCATGAAGAACAATTTCGACGATGGTGCGCTAAAACTGGCGATACCACCTACATTGTTGATTTCATGCATGGGACGCGTGCCAGAAGCACGCTTCGCTCGCTCGATGGAATTCAAGAAAGTCGGTGACTTGATTTACGTACTCAGCGCCGGCGTGCTCGGCCTGGCTGCCAGCCATTACGAAGAATTCAACGGCTGGCAATCGATAATGCTGCCGGAATTGGATCTAGACCGCGCGCCAACTATGTACAGACGACTGCACACGGCGATCAAGAGCGGCTGGGTTCATTCCGCCCACGACATCTCTGAAGGCGGTCTGGCTGCCTGCGTTGCGGAATCCGTAATCGGTTCGAGAAATGGTGCCACCCTCGATATCGGTGAATACCACAAGTATCTCGCCGACCTTTATGAAGAGAGAGGCACTCAGGCCTTCAAATCTTGGGATTTCGTCACGAGAGCGGATGCCTTGCTGTTCGGTGAGGGTCCAGGGCACATCGTGGTTTCGATTGACAGAGATCATAAAGCAGATTTCGAAAGACATTTCGAGGGACTCACCATAATCAGAATTGGTGAGGTGACTGCCGAACAAGTGCTCAATGTCGTCGACAGTGAAATGAAACAAGAAGAAAGGGATTTGATCAGCCTCAGCACGCAGGCAATGAAAACAGCGTGGGAAACGGCACTTCCATTTGATTAAGGTAGGACGGCAGCGATGAAACCAACAGCGATTGTATTGACTGGAGACGGCATTAACTGCGGCGACGAAACTTCGTTCGCCCTGCAGCTCGCCGGCTTCGATCCGCTGCTGACACATACGAGCGATTTGCTGGGCAATCCTAAATTGCTGAAGGATGCGAAGCTTCTGGCGCTGCCTGGCGGCTTTTCCTTCGGAGACGAGATTGCTTCAGGAAAGGTTCTCGCGATTAAACTCGAAGCTGCACTGAAAGAGAGTCTCAAAGAATTTGTCAACGAAGGCAAGTTGGTCATTGGCATCTGCAATGGCTTCCAATGTTTGGTGCAACTGGGCTTACTTCCAGAATCAGAAAATGATGGTGTCCGGCTGGCCAGCCTGTCTCGCAACAGCGGCAAGAAGTTCATCAACAGGTGGGTTCAACTTTCCGTTGACTCGAAAGTATCCTGCCCTTGGCTGGAAGGACTCACAGAGTTCGACTTGCCTATTCGACATGGAGAAGGGCGCTTGTCTCCGGCAAAAGAATCTGAAGACGCCGTGAAAAAGCAGGCACCACTCCGGTACTCAATTGAAGTGAACGGCAGCTTCGATCGCATTTCGGGATTGACCAATGCTAAAGGAAATGTCTTCGGGCTGATGCCTCACCCGGAAGCATTTGTGCGCTGGACTCAGCACCCGAGCTGGACTCGCTTAACATCATTGCCTGACAAATCTCCTCCTGGTCTCAAGATTTTCCAGAACGCTCATTCAATGGTGGCAAACTAATGGAACCAAAAACATACGCGCAAGCTGGAGTCGATGTGCTGAAGGCAGAAGCCTTCGTCACCCGGTTGAAGAGCCTTTCTAAACGAGCCGACCATCAACGACTCTGGCCGGCAGCTGGGGGTTATGCTGCTGTTTACCCTGTAGATGAACGCACGGCAATGGCGCTGACTACAGATGGAGTGGGGACGAAACTTCTAATCGCGCTGGAACTCAAACAACTAAGCACTATCGGAATCGACCTGGTAGCAATGTGCGCCAATGATCTCGTCTGTGTGGGTGCGCGACCGGTTGCGTTTCTCGATTATTACGCAGTTGGAAAACTCGTGGATGAAGACGCGGACCAAATCATGCAAGGCATAGTCGAAGGCTGCGATCAGGCAGGCTTGCTCCTGGTCGGCGGAGAAACCGCAGAGATGCCGGACTTGTACAAAGGCGGGCACTTCGACATGGCAGGCTTCGCAGTTGGACTTGTATCGAAGGAAAAATTGATCACCGGCGACAAGATCAAGAAAGGTCAAAAAGTCGTAGGAGTAGCGTCATCAGGTATTCATTCCAACGGACTTTCTCTGGCGTCAAAACTCGTCGGCAATGACAAGAATTTGAAGGAGAAACTCCTCGAGCCCACATTGATATATACAAAGCCAGTCAACGAGATTCTAGACAAGAAACCGGAGGCAATCACTGGTGTCACTCACATCACTGGCGGTGGCTGGAGAAACATGCTCAGGCTGTCAAAAGACGTAGGCTACAAGCTGACAGAACTGTTGCAAGTCCCTGAGATTTTTGAGTATCTCGGACGCAACATTGAGCCAGACGAGATGTACAAAACATTCAATATGGGCATGGGTATGACCCTCACCACAGATGGTGACGCGGATCTCATCATCAAAACATTTTCTGAATACGGTTTTACAGCAAAAGTAGTGGGAGAAGTTACGGACAGTCGCGGTGAGTTGGTCATCGACGGCGTTGGCGCACGTGGTGGCGCAATCAACTTGAAGGAGTAAGAACATGGTGAATGCGCTAATCAGCGTTTCCGACAAAACAGGGTTGGAGAAGTTCCTAAAAGAACTGAAGGAGCTTGGAGAGCTGAATATCATTGCGACATCCAGCACCTACGCGTACATAAAAGAAATTGGAATCGACTGCAATAAGGTCGAAGACCTAACGCAGTTCCCCGAAATTCTCGGCGGTCGCGTAAAGACCCTGCACCCCAAAGTTTTTGCCGGAATTCTCTATAGAGACAAAGAAGAAGACGGCAAGGTTCTCAAAGATATCGGCGTACAGCCACTCGACCTGGTCGTCGTGAACCTCTATCCATTCGAGAAGAAATTGGCTGAGGGCCTGCCACCCGAGAAAATGGTCGAGCAAATCGATATCGGCGGACCATCGCTTATTCGTGCCGCCGCTAAAAACCACAAGTATTTGGCGATCGCCTGCCAACCGGAGCAATACGATTCAATCATTGAATCAATGAAAGCCAACCAGGGCAAAATCACCGATGAGCTGCGCAAACAACTTTGCTTTGCAGCCTTCACGCGCACGGCTGAATACGACAGACAAATCTCGAATTACTTTGCAAAACAACAAGCCCTCGTCAAAACCAACGGCTCCAAAGCTGGTGAACCCTGCGCCGAAGGCGAAGCTCTGCCCCCGTCGGTAACTTTGAACCTCTCGCAATTCCAATCGCTCAGATATGGCGAAAACCCACATCAAGCAGCGGTATGGTACTCCGATTCAATGTGCGGAAAGAAGGAAGAGAGCTTCCCGCCCTTCTTGCAATTGCAAGGCAAGGAGATGTCATCCAACAACATCACAGACACCTACTGCCTGGTGCGCATCTTGAGAGACGCTGGCAATCCAGCAGCCTGCATCATCAAACACAACAATCCTTGCGGCGTGGCGATCGGCAAAACACTGGACGAAGCGTTTGAAAAAGCATATTCAACCGACCCGGTCTCTGCTTTCGGCGGTATCTATGGTTTCACAGCAAAACTCACCGAAGACCTTGCCCGCAAGATCGTCGAAGGATTTGTGGAAATCGTCGCCGCTCCTGACTTTGAAGAAGGCGCATTGAAAGTTCTTTCCACGAAGAAAAACATTCGTGTTCTGAAGTTCAAGCCAAACGTTCTTTCCCCTCAAGCACACGACGCTTGGACTGCAAAATACTTGCAGGACTTCGGCTGGATTATCGAAAAAGATACTGAACCGCCGGTAACAGGCGAGCAGTTCCAAAAAGTCTCCGGAAAAGGCGAAGATCAACTTCTCGGCGACGCGCAATTTGCCTGGTCAGTGGTGAAGCACCTAACGTCGAACGCAATCTTCATTGCCAAGGACGGCAAGTCTCTCGGTTTCGGCATCGGTCAGACAAGCCGCATCGCCTCAGTAAAAATCGCTTTGGAACAAGCGGGTGAAGCTGCACGCGGAGCGGTTCTGGCCAGCGATGCGTTCTTCCCGGCCACCGACAATATAGATGCCTGCAAGGAAGCTGGTATCAAATTGATTGTCCAGCCTGGCGGCAGCATCAAAGACAAAGAAGTCATCGAAGCTTGCGAAAAGGCAGGCATCACGATGCTTTTCACCGGACAACGCTGCTTCAAGCACTAAGCTGCAGCACGAGAGTACACGTGAAGCGATACGGTCAGCGAAGAGGGACACGAAATGAAAAAGCCTGTTGTCGGAATCGTAATGGGAAGCAAATCCGATTACGAGACTTTCAAACACGGCGAACAAGTGCTCATCGATTTCGATGTCCCTTATGAAATCTCGGTCAAAAGCGCGCACCGCATGCCAAAGGAGATGTTTGACTATGCAACCACCGCAGAAGAGCGGGGGCTGAAAGTGATCATCGCCGGAGCCGGCGGTGCCGCTCATTTGCCGGGTATGGTTTCAGCTCTGACACCACTGCCGGTACTGGGTGTGCCGATCGAGTCACGGGTTCTTAAGGGGGTGGACAGCCTGCTGTCGATTGTTCAAATGCCATCCGGGATTCCTACGGCAACTTTCGCTATCGGACAAGCCGGTGCCGTCAATGCCGCTCTCTTCGCCGTCCAAATCCTGGCACTGGAAGATGAAAAGCTTCTCTGCGCCCTTAAAAAGTATAGAGAGAAACTTGCCGATGAGGCCCGCGCCGGTGACGTGGTGGTCAAAGAGAGACTGGTTACGAAGAAAGCGTAGGGGCGACGCCATGCGTCGTCCGGTCTGAAGATCAAAGGTCTCATTTCAAAGAGTAATTACGAGGCAGAGTAAGCAAAATCAATGGCGACAGTAGGTATTCTCGGCGGCGGACAATTAGGAATGCTTCTGGCGGAGAGCATCTACCGATATGGTGGAACCGTCGCCGTTTACGATCCCGACGTCAATGCGCCGGCGCACAGACTGGCGGCGCGTTCATTCACAAAACCCTTTACTGACGCTTATTCGCTTGGCCAGTTTTTCGATCATTGCGATGTGGTGACATACGAATTCGAAAACGTTGAAAGCGCTCCACTTTACTCCCTGGCGAAAGTAAAACCGATTTTGCCCAGCGTAAAGGTCCTCGCCACCTGCCAAGACCGCATTCAGGAGAAGGAGTTTCTCAAAGAAAACAACCTCCCGCATGCTCATTTCGCGACGGCGAAGACAGTTGTAGAACTCGAGCAGCAGGCGCGTGCATTCCAGCTTCCTTTCATCATCAAGACCGCTCGTGGTGGCTATGACGGAAAGGGACAGTGGCTCATCAACAACACAAAAGAATTAGAAACACTGCTGGATGACACCGATCTTTTGAAGCACGAAGGAAGCGGTTTCGTCATTGAAGCAGTAATCAACATCGCCATGGAAGTGAGCTGCATTGTCGTCCGCAACCCGGCAAACAAAGATTACGTATATCCGGTCTTCGAAAACATTCACAAAAATCACATTCTCGATTTCACCATTTTTCCGGCCCGCTTGCCCCTCGAAGTCGCAGACAAACTTCAAGATATCGCGTTGGCAACAGCAAAGAGATTGGATGTAAACGGTTTGCTTTGCATCGAATTTTTCCTTGCCAAACGCCGCTCTCCAAATTCATCCGGTATTGCAATCGGCGAGTGGAACATCTACATCAACGAGATGGCACCACGGCCCCATAACTCCGGTCACGTCACGCGGGTAGGCTCGAGTGTAAGCCAGTTTGACAGCCTTGCAAGAGTGCTTTTGAACATTCCTTTGGCGCAGCCGAAGGGTATTGACGTGGGCTCATATTGCATGGGCAACTTGCTGGGTGATGTCTACCTTGCCCAAGGAACAAATGGACAGAAGTCGCTAAATCTTCAGGCGCTTGAGGCTTTCCCTGAAGTAATCGACGTGGTTCTTTATGGGAAACATGAAGCCCGAGAAAAACGGAAAATGGGGCATTTTGTCGCGCAGAACAAGACCGGCGATGAAGCGCTTGCATCCGCGCAAAAGTTCAGAGAAAGTTTGATGAACAGCCGAGTAGATTGACTGTCTCTTACTCCGGTTGATTGATCATGAATGTAGCAAAACTGTCGAAAAACTCTCTCATCGTTTGAGCATGTGGAGCAAACTCTGGCACCGCATCTAGTGCGGCATCCATGTTTTTGATCCAGGCATCACGTTCTTTGCGACCAATTTTGAAAGGCATATGACGCTGACGCATTCGCGGATGACCTCGCTGCTCACTGTACGTTTGACGCCCCCCCGTACGCTGAATAAGAAACAGCGCCAAATGTTCTTTACCAGGCGCAAGATCCTCAGGGTAAAGCGGTCGCAAGATAGGGTCTTTCTCGACACCGGCATAGAAGTGTTCGACCAGCCTGTAAAACGGCTCGTCAGAACCAATAGCCTTGTATACCAGCCCTACGGGATCAATGACATTCACAATGCGATTATACAGCGCCGGCGCTGACGGTTAAATCCTGGAGGCTTGTGGCAATAAATGAGTTAAGCGTATTAGAAGACTATATAGGCGCGATAAGTATCAAATAGGAACTTACATACGTGTTTCAAAAGTGGCAGCAGTGCATTGACGCTGCCCGCAAAGAGTGCGAGCTGGAGAATTGGCAGGCGGCTGAGAAGCACCTGGCAACAGCCCTGGCCGAGGCGGAGCGTTTCGGCTATAACAACACCCGCCTGTGCGAGTCCTTGTGTAAGCACGCGGAAGTGCTTGCCAATCTGGGCCGCGTCGGGGAAGCTCTCGACGAATTAGACCGAGCTCTCGGCATTGCAAAAAATGCTTACGGTCCCGTCCATCACGAAGTAGCTACAATTCTTACGCAGATTGGCAGGCTCGGCACACTCTACACGCTGGACGAAGCGGAGAAGAACCTCAAACAAGCCATTCTCGTATATCGAGAGGTTAAGGACGAACGCTCGGCCTTGGCGATTGAACAATTAGCACAACTCTACGGTATGCATGGTCGGCAAGACGAAGCCGAGAGCCTGCTTAGAGACCTTTTGGAGGACCTGGAGAGAAATCCACCGGCAGACCAGTCATTGCTTGGTCGCACGCTGCTCTCGCTCGGCAATATGTGCATGAGCTATGACGATGACGACGAGGCTGCTGTATTGATTGAGCGGGCCCTGCCGATACTGAGAGATGATCCGGAATGCTGCCAGCAAGCTGTCGATGCCGCATCGTCTTTGGGCAAGCATTACTTTGGCAAAGAACAATTCGAAGAAGCCGAGGACGCCTACGATCAAGCAATTGAACTGGCGACAAATCGTCCGCAGGCTTGCGCTCGTTATACGGCTGAAGCGCTCGTGCGTCTGTCGCGCTTGCAGACAGTCGTGCATCAGAACTATGAACTCGCGGAAGAATTGCTTGTTCAAGCAATGGACGCTTGTGAAGCGGCTGTTCCACCGCTGTCAGTCAGCTTGGTCAGGGCAGAGTATGCGCGCCTCGCTCAGCGCACGGGCAGATATGGACGTGTTGAAGCGCTCGACAAATTGCTTTTTCAAAACTACAAGTCTATAGTCGATAACGCACTCGGCGGCGAACCGACTTATGGCTATGAGATGCTGGCAATCAGCCATGGACAACAGCTGGCTGAGCTGCTTTGCAAACAGAAGAAGTGGAAGGACGCCGAAGAGTATTCCCGCTGGGTAACAAAGATGGCGGATCGCTATTGTGGTGAAACCGCGCTCTACACCATTCAAAGCGCTATTACACTTGCCACCATATGCAGTGAAACTCTTCAAGTCGATGAAGCGATGAAAATTTGCGACCGGCTGATCGAGCTGGACGGAAGAGACGAGATCGACTGTTTACTTTTAGCTCGCGTAGTGCCGATTCTCGTAAGAACCGGCCGACGCAGCGACGGCGAAGGATTAGTATCTCGCCTGCAAAGCCGTATTGAAAACGCAGCCCTGGACGGAATGCGTGATTACAATGCATCGGCATATTACCGTCTAGCGCTGGCAAACAAACACCTGGGTCGGATGGAGGAAGCCAGAGAACTGATGGCTATTGCCGTTTCAGAACTGGAAGAGGAAACCGGCTCGGACAGCATCTTTCTCGCCTTTGTCTTAGAAGATTGGGCCGACGAATTGATAGAAGTCGACGGTGAAGAAATGTCGACAGTCCTCTCATCTAAAGCCGCCGATATCAGAGCCAAAAGATAGGACCCCCGCGTGGACGAAAAGACCTCTGAGTTTTTAGAAGAGTTATCGAACAAGTATCGGCATTGCGATACGTACCAGGATTCAGGGCTGATTCAAACAACGACCACTGTCGCAGAGCGCGTCATCAAGTCGCACAATTCGTTCAGTACATTCTTTGTTCGACCAGGTCGTTTGAGCATTCATATCTGGTTCGGCGAGGATCAAAGCGGCTCACCGCTGAGCATTGTCTACGAATCCGGCAAATCTTTTGCGTTTCGCGAAGGAGGCGACGTGCCGGCCATGGAATGTCATTCTTTGAGTAACGCCCTGGCGAAAATCTGTGCTGTTTCTAATTGGACGAGCGACGGTTTTGTCCTTGCCATACCGTCGCTTTTGGAAAAGGAAATACGCGATAGCTGTACCGCAAAATTCTTTGACGAAAACTGCTTTCTCATCAAAGAGGTCAATTCAAAGGCTCATGTGCGCAGAACTCTGGGCTCGGAAATGACAGACGTCTGGTTTCGAGCAGACCTAACGGTACACGATGTTGAAGTGCAATCCGAAATGAGCAAGGAGGAGTTTCTCGATCTGCACGGAACTGTCATCGCCTTGCCAGAAATTCGTGAAACAATTGAACGAGCGCGCCAAGCGTACCCCAGTCTCACTGAGATAATAGCGCAGCAGTCATCCGACGTGATTAGAAAGTCACGTCGCGTCTATTCACACGTCCTCTTCGATCAGGACATCGATGAATCGGTGTTCGAAATTCCTACATAGTAAAAAGTGAAATTTGGGCGCATGCCATTGCGCCCCCACGCCTCTGCCGAAGCACTTCCTGCTAGTTCGCAAGCAGATCTTTGTAGACCTTCGTCACGCTCTCAGTTACTTTCAGCGATTGCTCGCTCTTTCCGCGTTTCAGTGTGGCGAGCGACTGTTTGAACAACGCGTCCGCTTCTGTTTTCTTCGCGGCATTGTCTTGTTTTGCCAAAATTTCTGCCAAAGATGCTTGCGCTACAGCGGTGTTCGGATCTTTCTTTCCGTAATGTTTTTCGAACAACGCAAGAGCGCGGCGGCCGGATGCTTCCGCATCAGCATACTTTTTCTGATCTAATTGCAGACCGGCAAGCACACTAAGTTCTTTTGCAACCGATTTACTCTCTTCGTTCGTGGTGCGCTCCCAAATTGTCAGAGCACGTTTTGCAAACGGTTCGGCTTCCTCGCTCTTCTTCAGTGCGTGCAGTGAAACAACTATATTGTCCAAAACTCGAGCGCACTCTTTGTCATCTTTGCTCTTTGTCTTTTCGACAAATTTCAAATAGCGCTCGGAAGCTTCCTGGCTTTTCTCAAATTTGTTGGTCTTCAAATAGAGAGTGGAAAGAAAATCCAGGCGCCGCATCAAAGTCGGATCTTCCGGTGGCATGATCTTCTCGCCGTATTTCACGGACAATTCAGCAGATGTACAGGCTTCACTGTATTTGCCCAAATAGTCGTACACGGTGGCTAGATTGTTGAGCGTCTTTCCGCGGCGCGGATCGTTTTCCGGAAGCTTTTCCGCGAGATCCATCGCTTGTTTGAAATCTTTGAGCGCCGTTTCGTAATTGCCTCTTTCGAAATTATCCTTGCCATGTCTGTGCAAAGCTTCCCAGGTTTGCTCCGGCACTGCCGCATTGACGGCAGCCATTCCCAAAAGCAAGCTGACGGACAGAGCCGAGATAATACCGTTTGCAAAATTGCGACGGCGGTTGAGTTTTTCTTTCATGGCGTTTTTCACTGAGGAGGGATCATGGAAGGGCATTCTTTTGCCTTCCCTACAATCTCAGAATGAGAAATTGCTGCCCCGTCGCCGAGCGTATCAGCGGAAACGAGTACACATTCTCTCTCTTGCGAAGCACCTTGCGGATTTTGCCAGGCGTCGTACGGAAACTCACTGGAGTTCTGACGTCTGTACCAAATCTCGACATTCTGAGGCTTCCAGACCAGCACCGCCGGCAGTGGCTGCCCGTCATCGAATTTGTTTTGCAGATCGTGCAAGAACGACTTATTCAATTTGACGTGAATGCCACCCGGGTACACGTTAGCGCCCAAGTCTTTGATTACTTCGATGATTTCCGGTGTGATTTTATGCACTGCCACCAGTACATCCGTCCCTTGTTTGCACCAGGGAAGTGTCTTGAGCATCTCAAGAAATGTAGCGCACGTTGCGGAGGCGCCTTCTGCTTCACTCATCGCTTGATAACCACCTGAATAACTAAAAGAGGACCTAATTGTAGACTGCTTGTATAGGAAGATCACCCATTTGTGTTGGAATTACACAGGCTCGGGAGGAATTTCACATTAATCCGGTTGTCAGGCGTCAAGGCAAGCCCGGTTCGTGGGTGTTTTGCTCCCAGTCATTCCAAATGCGCTTGGCTGTGGCTCGATTGGCAATCGCATTGAAAACGTCGCCAGTTTTCATCTCAGCATCCTTGAGATTAAAGAGCACCTTGGCCACGGATATGTCTTCCTTGCCCTTTGCCTTCTTAAAAAAGACAATCGCCTTATCAAAATACTTCTTTGCCTGATCGGGCTTGCCGCGGGTCATCTCCACCAGGCCAAGCTGATTCAGACAAACCGCATAGTTGTAGCGCCCCTTGTCACCTTGCTCTCTGAAGCACGCTGCCGCTTGCTTGAACAAAGGGTCAGCCATGTCGTTGTAATTTCGTTGCCGAAGATGTTCCGCCACAGAAAAGCAGGGGTAACCCATTTCACTGCTCAAAATGTTGCTCTGCCCGCTGTCCTTCCACACTTTCATGAATTGAAGAGCCGCATCATCGGCTTTCGCGTACAACTTTTGCCCACGATACGCATCCACCATGATCGCCAGCGCGCGCAGGTTATCCTGACCACCAAGCTTGGAAAGTTGCTCGAGAACGTGCAATGCATTTGCCCCGCAAACTTGAGCGATTTCCGGCTTGCCGTTTAGGATGCAGCACTTTCCGCACTCAATCCAAATCTCAGCGGCATCAAGCGAATTGGCCAGGTTGATATTGCCGGCAATTTGCAAGCACATTTGATATTTCTGTTGAGCTTCGCTGTAGCGACCGGCCAACTTGTAGAACTCAGCAATCATGCGCTCGACTTCCAGACCTTCCGGGCTGTTTTCACCGCTAGTTTGATGTGCAAGTTTGCGCCTGGTGCGGAAGTACTCTTCTTTTATCTTGAACTCGGAAGGCTTGGCAGCATACAACGATTTCGGTTGTTCAATTGCGATATCTCGCTCAACAGCGCTGGGATCAGCACCCAGTCCATAGAGCGGAGAATACATTGCCACACCGGCGCCAAGCACAATCACGAACACGCAAAGCAGGCTGATGACAAGCTTTTTCGAAGAGCCCAGCACGTTGAAAATTTTGCGTCGAACTTCGTGCATCTCTCGCGAAACCAGTGCGAGAGATTTAAAACCACTGGTCTTTTTCAACTGAAGTGATTCGAGTTCTTTCTTTAGTTCATCCATCGACTGTTGCCGATTGTTCGGATCTTTGCTCAACGCTTTGAACAAGATCTTCTCGAGACGCTCGACAACGCGAACATCAGACTCGACTCCGTCAAGACTTTTAGGCAGCTCGTGCACTTGCTTGTACATCGTCTCGACGATGGTCTCTCCTTCCAGAGGCACGCGACCTGTCAGCGCTTCGTACATCAGGCAGCCCATAGAATAAATGTCAGCGCGTTTGTCCACCGAGAGGCCTCGGCACTGTTCGGGGCTCATGTATGGCGGACTTCCCAGCGCGTGGCCGGTAGGAGTCTTGCTCAGAGTACTGCGAGCTTCTTCAGCGAGAACTCTGGCAATTCCGAAATCCACTACTTTGACATAGTCTTTTTCATCGCCTTCTTTGACAAGAACGATGTTGCTCGGTTTCAAGTCGCGGTGCAAGACACCGAGTTCATGCACATGCGACATACCTTCGCACGCTTGAATAAATATCTTCAAGCATCTCTCGACAGGCAGCTTGCCATTCTCGGCAATCACATCGGAAAGCGATGGACCATCCAAGTAATCCATAATGATGTACGGACTGCCGTTTGGCGTTACGCCGACGTCAAAGATTTGCACTGCGTGCGGATGACGCACTTTATTGGCAGCTTGAGCCTCCCGGCGAAATCGGCGCACATTGGCGGGGTTATCGAGCAAATGCGCGTGCATGACTTTGAAAGCGACCTTTTGTCCGCTATTCAAGTCGCGCGCTCTGTAGACAGAGCTCATTCCGCCACGCCCGATCGGTTCTTCTACTTCATATCTGTTTTGAATGACGGAGCCAACGAACTGCCGCGTAAACTCGGACAAGTCATCCAATTCATCATTCTCGTCGTCCTCATCGTCGATCTCGTCGAGCGAAGACAGGGAGAAAAAATTGTCTCTAACAAAGGCCGGATCCATTTTTTTGGGCTGCAACGAACCAGCTGACTTATCAGCACCACTGGCGGTTGCATCGGAGGCAACCGGAGTGTCGAATCTATTGGGTTTATCGAATTTGCTCTTTTCGTTTTCCGGCACGACTGATCACATTTTGACAGACACTACATGCAGTACCATTTGCGACTCTTACCGGGATTCCACTATTGTCTTAAATTCGTAGCGGCAATTCAACAACTGTTATCCTATTATTTATAGTCACCTAAAGTCACCGAAGCCTCGGCGGCAATTTGACGGTACGCCCGCCATAGTTATTTACCCAGGGTTTATAGGACCAAATTCAAGGCACATAAGAGTTCTGGCAACGAAAAAGAGGTGAGCAGTGCGTCGGGTCGTCAAAAAAGTGGCTTTTCTAAGCGTACTAGCCTGTTTCGCGATATCCGGCACGGCACTGCAGGCGAAAGCTCCCGCGGCATCAACCACTCCTTCCGCCGCCGCGAAATCACCAGCCGGGTCTGCAAACCCAAGCGGGGTCAGCTCTTCAGGCTATCGTGTAGAGGCGACCAGCAATTATGCCGGTACACTCTCCTGCCAGATGTGCAAAGAAGGCATCCGCGTAAAATCCGACCGGATGGGGCTTACGTGGATTTTGACCGCGCCGAAATGGAACGCGCAGATCTACAACACGAGCACCGAATGCTATATGGACCTGCCTTACGGTGAGTGGACCAAGCGCCAGTCATTCATGCCGATGGCCAAGAAAAAAACGACTTTGAAGCTGGAGAAGACCAATAACACGAAGGTTATTCATGGACTGAACACCAGGCAGTATCTGATCATGGCGACCTTTCAGCCCGGAGCGCCAGGCTTTCCGGGAGCGCCGGGTATGCAGCCAGGTCTGCCCGCAATGCCGGGAACGCCTGGGGGCGCGGCAGCAACGCAAAAGAAAGGGAAACAGCCGGTGAAGGCGCCTGTTCTCAAGCCCGTCACCGTAAGGGAGGCGGAGATGTGGGTAGCAAAAGACCCCTGCGTGCCGAAACAGTTTAACGAGCTGATGGGCAAGATTTTCGGCATTCCCGCGGAAGACGGACTGCCACTGAGTATCAGCCTGCGTCAGAAAAACGGCAAGATCACCAGCATCTGGGAAACTGTGAAACTCACAAAGAGCAATATCTCGAAAGAGGAATTCAAGCCTATCGCCGGCTTCAAGAAGGTAAAGACTGAAGTTGAAATGATGCTGGGAGACCAGGATTTGGGACTTTCAGAAAGCGACGGTCTGGATTCAAAGCCTGTAAAACGTCCAAAACTGGACGAGATGCCGTAAGGGAGCGGGCAAAAGCTTCGAAGAGCCAGCTTTGTACGAATCGGACCTTCAGGTTAATGGTGCGAAAACGGGTCCGGACAATAACAATCGGATTATCAGTCGCGCCAATACGGGCAAAACCCTTTTGCAGGCGCCATCAAGAGATGCCAAGCCAGGTTTATATTCTCAACACCGTGGCACATTTAATGAGGGACATATAGAAGCTGCTATTTTTATGGCATAGCAGCAATAGCTAGGGGGGGTGGTAAGTCCACCTTTCGGAAAGGAAACGTTATGGCCACTACGTGCCCAGTATGCAAGCGCTCACACACTGAAGAACTCTGTCCGTATTGCACGGTCACCGACGTCAAGGTTTCGGAATTGACCGATAAATTGCATCTTCAGCATGGTGGAGACGGAAATGAGGTGCCGACTGCTTTTCTGGTCGACCTTGTCTCCAATCGCAAAATTCCGATTACTACGCCCAGATGCAAAGTAGGTCGTGACGACCTCAACGACATTGTTATCTCCGGCGACCAATCTATTTCAAGATTTCACTTTGTCATCACCAAAGATTCAGACCAGTACATGGTGCAGGACAGCAAGAGCCGCCATGGAACGTTTCTAAACGGTAATCAGATCGCCGGTCCGATTCCCATAAATGACGGAGACGTCCTAAAGGTCGGCGTTTCCCTCTTCTGGTTTGTAATTGAAAATCAGACGGTTGGTTCGTCAGATCAATTCTCGCCTGTCGAAATGGAATCGATTGACTCTCAAGAAGTGAAGGCCAGCGCCAACGAAAAGACGACTCCGTACGCGCCGACAAGAGAGACAGACATTTCTTCTATGACTTCGCTAAAGGAGGTTTTGGCACAGGCCAAAGCCAAGGAAAGCGCAAGCAACGAAGAAGAAATGAGCAAAACCATCGCACCTATGGATGTTGCGAAAGCCCGAGAAGCTGCTGAAAAAGCGGAAAAAGCAGAAAAGGCTGAGGCAAAACAAGAGAAATCTTCGGACAAGTCGGATGAAAAATCCGATGAGAAGGCTGATTCCAAGGAAGCGAAGGACGAGAAGGCGGATTCAGAAGACAAGGAGTCCAAGAACAAGAAGGACGCCAAGGAAGACAAAGACGAGAAAGAAGAGAAAAATTCTGCAAATAAAGACGATTCTTCCGAGAAAAAGGAAGATGGTATGCAGATCACCGCTTCAATGCTGATGGAAGCACTGGAGCACGAGTCGCTGTCTGAAGTTTCAAAACTAGACGACAAACCGGCCAAGAAGAGCAAAGAATCTGACAAAGAGCCTGAAAAAGTCTCTGACAAAGAAAACGGCAAAGACAACGGCAAAGAAAAAGAACCCGAGGCCAAGGACAAAGGCAAGAAAAACAAAAAAGACGACGAACAGCCGTCAGAAAAGGATTTGCAAGGACTATTCTCCGACAACGGAAATCTTGACAAAACTTCCGAGGAGAAAGAGTCATCGAGCAGCAACAACAAAGATCAGGAAAGCTCAAGTAGCGATAAAATAACTGATTCAGAGGCAGATAAAGAGCCGGAAGAAAAGTCCAAGGAAGAGGACTTCAGCCCAGGCGAGCCCGAGAGCGACGCAGAGAGCGTTTCAAAGAGTACTCTCGATAAAATGGCTGATGCTGTCCAAGAAACGAGTTCCGAGAAGGAATCCCAAAATAAAGAAGAGAACTCAAAAGACGAGGAAGCTGAAGACAGCAAATCATCGACCGAGAAAAGCGAAGAATCGGAATTATCTGAATCGATAGCAGCAAACAAAGAGTTCGAACAAGAGATTGTTGAGAAGACCAAAAACGGAGCATGGAGCGGAAATACGATGCAAGACACGAAAGTCCCCGACTGGTGCAGCAAATACTTTGCTTCAGAGCTGAACCTATTGGTGAAGGATCTCGACAATCTTAATGAGCAAGTTCGCAACGCTCAAAACAAAATCAAAGAAGTTGAAAATCGCTTGGCCGCCACAAAGAGCTTGCGCAACACACTCTTGACCTCGACCGGCGAAGACCTCGTTGAAGCCTGCGGAAAAGTGTTGGCTCGACTGGGATGGCGCGTCAAAATCGTTGAGGACGACAAGCAAGAACTTCGCCTGGAATCAGACGACAAAGTTTCTATCTGCCGAATCATCTGGACGCAGGGCTTGCCTGAGCGTACACACCTCGGTCAGCTTTCGATTGCACAAACAAGATACTGGTGCGAACAAGGTGCAGAACCGAAGGGCATCTTGATTGCAGCGCAAGCAGAAGACAAGCCGCCGCCGAAGATCACTGATGCTGATTACTCGGGCGAACTGGCAGACTACGCCAGTAAGAAGAACGTGCTTATGTTCACGACTCTGCAATTGCTAGCAATGTACAAAGAGATTGCTCTCAATGAAGGCAGTGCCGAAGCACTTCGTTCAGCGATTCACACTTCTAACGGTTGGCTCAAGGGATACAGCCTGGATCCATCTGATGAAGACGAAAAAGAACCAGGCAAGCTAGCTTCAGCATCCGCATAATCGACTAAAAAATGAGCGGCGAAAACAGAAAAGGACGGGATCCCGATTCGGACAATACCGCCCGTGGTGATGACACATCGCCTGATGTTGATGATACGGTTGAAACAAACACGAGCAGCAAAAGCGATCCGGAGCTGATTCGCGGCAAAGTCCTTGACGACAAATACGAGATACTCGCGCATCTGGGAAGCGGCGCGATGGGGGCTGTATACAAAGCTCGCCACAAAATTTTGAACAAGGAAGTCGCGATCAAGGTCTTGCAGCAAGAGAACTTAAAGGACAAAGTAAAGAAAGAACGATTCATGCGCGAGGCAAAAGCACAGGGTGCACTCACGCATAGAAACATCGCAGCAGTGCACGATTTTGGTCTGACCGAAAAAGACCAACCTTTTTTCGTAATGGACTTCCTCAAGGGACAATCGCTCGAGGAATATCTCGAAAAGCAGAAATCTTTGACCTGCAGTGAAGCCTGTCAAATATTCGAGCAAGTTGCCCGCGCTCTTCAGCATGCCCACTCCAAGCAAATTGTGCATCGCGATATCAAGCCCAGCAACATTATGCTGATTGATTCCGAAGATGGCGGCCTTCATGCTTTGCTAGTGGATTTCGGCATCGCGGTTTACAGCGAGAAGGAAATGACCAAACTGACGAAGGCCGGGCATGTCGTTGGCACTCCGCACTACATGAGTCCGGAGCAGATTAGCGGAAAAACGCTCGATCATCGCTCTGACTTTTACAGTTTGGGTTGCGTGATGTTTGAGAGCCTGACAGGAAATGTGCCATTCCTGGGACCGAATGCATCAGCAACGATGGCCCTCCACCTAGCGCAGCAGCCGGAGCACATTACCTCGTTCAAGACGAAGACACCTTTATCAAAAGAACTTGCGGATCTAGTAATGCGCTGCATCGAAAAGCGACCGGAAGATCGATATGGCTCAGCAAAGGAAATAGCCGGCTTGCTCAACGACATCAAAACCGCTGACGACAAGCGCGAAAGAGAGGCACTACAGGAATCTGCAAGAAGTGAAGATAAGGACGAGAAACAGGAAAATCTAGTCGGCGCAGGCAAAGGGCATCAGAAAAATCCTGCGCATGCTCCATCTGCGGTTGCTGATTCAGAGAATGAGGCTGTAGAAAATCTGCAGGATGGCGGCGCAAAAGGTGCTGAAAAAGTAGCAGAGAAAGTCGCAGAGAAAGTGTCTCTAAAAGAAGCCGAAAATGACTCCATTGAAAAGTCGAGTCAATCGGGTGACAAAAGTGCTACTGGACCAATTGAAAACTTTGCGGATGAAACAGCTCGATTGAACGCTAAATTATCCCTCGACACAAATACTCTTGTTACGGATGCAAACAGAGCCGTCCGCATTGATGGCTCGAAATCATCCAACGATAAAACAGTCCTGTCAACACCGATTGATGCTTCTCTAAAATCAATTCCGCCCGCAAACGAAGCAACTGACTTTAGGATCTCAGGGCACGACAAAATTAGAATGATTGCAGTTCTAATTACTCTGATCGTCTTCGAACCGCTGTATGGACGCTTAGCATTACCAATCGATCCAAGCGAGATGAGAGATGATGGACCATTTTTCATGCTTGCCAAATATCTGGTCGAACTCAACAACCACATGGCGCATCATATTGCCTGGCAGTGGGTGGTCCCGGTTCTGCTTGCAGTCGCCGTGTACAAAATATTGAATAAGTTACTGCAAGATGCCGACGATTAGTTGGGGATCGCATCCAGATCCGGATCTTGCTTGGTTGTTCCCGTTTCGCTCTTGATGCTGGCAGCGCGCGCCTGGTATTCGTCAGCTTCTTTGGTTCGGCCCTGCCGGCGAACAATGTCTGCAAGTTGCAAGAGTGCATCTTTCATTTGAGGACTCGAAGAAGAACCATTTTCAAGAATTGCAATGGTCTTGTTCAAGCTCTTCTCGGCACCTTCTATATCGCCTGACTGCAACAGCGCGGTCGCGTAGTCTTTGTAGAGAGACGCCAGGGCTGGGCTTCTACTGCCGTACAAGTTAACGGCGTGTTTAAGCGTTTCATCATACGTTTTTACTTCGTCATTCTTCATTCCGCAGATTGCATAAACTTTTGCCAATTTCTGCAACCGGCGAACATAAGCAAACGGCTCTGAGCAGCGCAAGTTTATGGCAGCAGCGCGTTTGAGAAGTGGAATCGCACGCGGCGCAGTCTTGGGATCGTGACTGTAGCATGTAGCAATAATTGTGAGTAATGAAGTCAACTCCCAATAATCTTTGACTTCCTTTCTTTCTGCTTCTTCTAAGGTTCGCTTCGCAGGCGCAAGCGCAGCAGCGTAGTCTTTCATGTACAAGAGCAGGAAAGAATGAGTAACACCCATCTCTTTCTCTTGTGTTTTCTCCAATATCTCCTGCGAAAGTTGTGCGTATTTTTTTGCTAGCTCGTGATTGCCGATTGCGTTGTACAACTCTGCGAGTTGGAAGCAGATAGATCCTGCAATGATGCTGTTAGATTCCGTTCCACCAGCTAATTCCAACTCCTTCTGCAAAGCGAGAACTGCTTTCTCGGAGTTGCCGTGCAATTGAAAAAAGTGAGAAGCATCACTGAGGTAGTCTGCACGCTCGAGGGGAGAAACAGTCGGAGCATCCTTAAGCAGATTCTCTGCTGATTCAAAGCATTTCTCCGCAAAATCGGGTTGACTTGTCGCCAGATAAGCAAGCGCCAGAGTGTGCAATACACGACCGTACAAAGCGTGTTTCTCACCCGTGAGTTGTTTGCATAGCGTCCGAGCGCTAATTAGAATTTCCTTGCATCTGATGGCGTTGGGTCCGTGGATGATCGTAAATTGGCGACTGTCTGTTTTTCTGACCAGGAGCTGGCGACAATCGCCCAGTACCACTGCCAGCTTTCGCTGCAACTTCAGCGCTTGTTTAGTGCGCTCCGGTCCCGGAGGAGGCAATGCATTGATTTGCTTCTCCAGCTCTGCCAGTGAGTTTTGCGCAATTGCGACGATTCTGTAGGTGCGCAAACCGATCTGAGTCTCTTCAGGAGAACTCTCATGCTGGCTCTGGTACTCAATGACCTTGTCTCGGTTCTTCAGCACTTCGTTCAAATCGATCAATTCTTCTAGAGAAGCATTTATTCTAGTCATGTTGCTTGAGCGCTGAGCTTGTTTCAAGGCAAGAGTAAAGAATGTCCCGGCGCGCGTGTAATCACCTTCATCAAAACTCTTCTGTCCACTGTAGTCCATCTCTGGCCAGCTCTTTACACTGTCTTCAGCAAAATACCGGTCGAGCGCATGCCACAGTCCAAAACAGCCTATACCGACACTAAATATGGTGACAAGCCAAAACAATCGAACAGACATACCTCTGCTCTTTTTAGCAGCGGCCCTGTTGAAGTTGAGGTCGATCATGGCTTTCAATGCGCCAAATCCGACCATCTCTTCTTCCAGGCCAATCTTCGACAATGCCTCGTCGAGTTCTGCGATTGTCTGGTAGCGTTGAGCGGGCTCCTTCGCCATCGCTTTGAAGAGTATTGAGTCCAGCTCTAGCGCATAAGGCAAATCTCTTCTGCGGGAACTGATCGAAACAGGCTGTTCATGCATGTGCATCTGAATTGTTTCAAACGCAGTCGGTCCTTGGAATGGTGGTGAACCGACAAATATCGCGTAGAGTACGCATCCCATCGAATAAATGTCAGAACGATGATCAAGCTTTTTGCCCTGACACTGCTCGGGACTCATGTACAGAGGACTGCCAAGAATCTCTCCTGAGCGCGTGAAATTCTGCGCATCGGCGTCATCTTGATGAACAATTTTCGCTATGCCGAAATCCACAATCTTAACGACTTCAGTGTTCTTCTGCAGCAACACGTTGGCCGGCTTAAGATCTCGGTGCACGACTCCGCTCTCATGTGCATGCGTAAGCGCGCTGCACATCTGGCGCAAAACGCTGATGCCACGCTCCAATCCAAGAGGTCCTTCAGACGAGAGCACTTCGGAGAGGGACTTGCCCTCAATATACTCCATCACCAGATATGGTGGTATGTTATTGACGTTGAACTCGAATACTGTCACTAGATTCGGATGCTTCAATCGGCTGATGGTCTGTGCTTCTTGTTGAAAGCGCGGCAAATCCTGAGTCGAGTGACCGGACTGCAAGGGCATCATCTTGATTGCTACATTTCGTCCAAGCGAAAGATCCCTCGCCTGATAAACTACGCCCATTCCGCCAATTCCCAGACGTTTTACGATGCCGTACTTACTATCGAGAATCTCGCCAACAAGCGAATCAGCAACGATCGACAGGGGCTCATCTTTGGAGCGCACACCGGACGAGGTAGTCAGTGCCTGCGAGAGCTCCTGCGCCGAGGGAGGCGGACCCGCGCGCGGCGTTTTGTCCTCCTCAATCGAAAACTCTTTGTCTTCAGGCTCCATGGGGCTACCGGGGCATCTCCAACCAATAGATACACAATTAAGCGTCAGATAATGAGTGATTATCTATTTAGCTTCTTATCTATTCCCACTTGGCTGAGACTTTAAGCCGATTATTAAGCTAAGAAAGTAACCTAGAAGCGCTCATCTGGCGGACCTTTCCCGGATAACCGTTTCGAGCGCCGGCATTTCTAATGCGGTTTAGAAGCCCATTTGGATCGCCTGTTCTATTCGTACAATCCAGCGCAAAACCCGTACACCGTCCCAACTTAGTATCAACTTTCAGTTTAGACTTTGATATCGCATCTGATACCAGAGACGGTTGCATAGAAAGGGAGCCCTTAGCAATCGACTGTTCGAAACTCTTGTTGGAAAACAGCACATCATCCGAATCCAAATTGTCGAACAACCAGATCGCGCCTTTCTTCTGCAAGAGCTTGAATGCGTTGAGGAAAAGACTAGGTGCTCTGAACTTCGGCTCGAGATGTAAATCCAAGCGGTGAAAACCTTTGTCCACGGACGACGGTCTCAGCCCAGGCTTGGCATCACTTTCAAATTCGCACCCGCGCAAAATAACCTCACAATCAGCCTCTTCAACGCAGTAAGCTGCAGCAATCGTAGCCTCGATAAACGCACGCAATTTCATCCGGCGAACGAAGTCCGCATTGCCGGCAACTATCCCTTCAGCTCGAAGTGCGGGGTGCATGCTCAATTCAGCAACGGCTGTCCGCAACTGCTCATTTGCGGACAGTTGAATCAAATCAGGAACCAGACACTCTTTGAGAATGAACCAGTTTAGATTATTGGCCGACAAGCGCAGCCGCAGCAGATAGTCAAAAACGAAACTATTGAGACAGCCCAAAAGGGAGGCTAAAAACTCAAGTCTAACCACACTTGCATCTTCCGCTGGAGTTAAGACAGGCACGGAATTTCCACAAGGCCAATCACCAATCATTGCGGCAATGCACGAGCGCGAATTCGTTGATGCGCCTACAGCCAGATACGCTACTTTTGCTCCTCTATCCGGCTGCATCTCAACATAAGTATCGACGTCAAGCAAGTACTGAGGCAACATTTTTTTCTCACCGAAGGGAAGTTCCGACCACTCAGCGCGGCGTCCTTTCCCCTGCAACCAGGCTTTCTTAGCCCAATCATATTGGCCTACCATTCGACCTTCATAAACGGGCAAAAGCACACGCTCGATATCATCAACCGAAATAGCAGTCTTTCCGTCAGCAGAAAGCGCGATCTCTCCTGCGTGTCGCTGGTCGAACTTTCCAACCGGCTTCCAGTCGCCTTTCAGCCAATGCCCGAACATATCTAGCGCAAAGCCCTCTCTTTGAGCTGAAGTTCGCTCGACAAACAATTTCGAATCATTTGTCATGTCCAGTTCGCGTCGAAATGAAATCGGAAAAGAACCCAAAGGCAAACTGCTCTCTGCAAGTCTTTCCATTAGCGACAAATCAGAAGGGTAAGGAGTCTCCATAAAAGCGAGATGCTCCGGAGATAACGCGGTTAGGGTGTCAACTCTGTATTCAAAAGAGCCATTCACATTGCCGGGCGAAACGCGCAAGAAATCGCAATCGACGACATTCGATTGTCCCCCCTTAACGATTCCAAGCGTGCAGAATTTGAATGACTTATGTATCGGAAAAATTCCCTCGCGGTTGTGATATCCACGCAAGAAAAGCCAGCGGCATTTCTCGACAAACAATCGGCGAAGCGCGGTCGCGCCTTTGTCGCTGTAAATTCCGGAAGGTACTATTTGTGCCATTATGCCGCCAGTACGCAACAGTTGATAGCCGCGCTCCAAAAAGAGCTTGTAAGCATTCGAGTCACCGCCGCTCTGGAAATTTGCATTCCTTTGGATGAACTCACTGAGTCCTTCGTGATAAGCAACGTAGTGATTCCATTCCTGCCGTATAGCGCTATCTCGCAACATCAATTCTTCCTGACGAACGAGAGCTGATTGCTTGCTCAAAGACATATAGTCGGAATCAAAACGAGAAAAGAACTCGCGCGAATTCGGCTTTTCTATTTCCCAAGGGGGATTTGTGAGAACCAAATCAAAGCCGGGATTTTCGCCGGAGAATACCTCAGGAAATTCCAAATCCCAATGAAATATTTTCATCTGCTCGGCAATTTGTCTGTGGTCAAGCTCCTCAGTCTCGGAGCCCAGAAGTATCGAAAAGTAACGCAGACATGCGACATCACGGAGGTCCCTATCCTGATGCGTAGTATTTGCGTCGCGTGCGTTTTTTCCAAGAGCGCGAACATCAGAGCTTTGCCATAATCCCAAAAGTGCATTGCCGCTGCGCAGGTTCGGAAAATTTTCGCTTGCCGTAGAAACTGGCAAAAGACACCGCATTGCCAGACCAATCCTGGCAAGTTCAACCGCACCACTATCAACGTCCAGTCCGTACAGACAATGGTGCGCCACGACCTGTCGAATAAGCTTCTTGAGCTCATTATCATCTAGAAATTTGAGCCGTTCAACTTCGCCACAAAAGCCCACATCTTTCAAAAGCCGCTTGTGCAGAGCCTCCCAGTCGGCCTCCAACTTATCAACAGTGAGTTTTGCAAAAATACAATCCGTTAACACGTCCAGCGACGTCAGAAGAAATGTTCCAGCGCCCATGGCCGGATCGACAATCCTTAGTGAGAGAAGCTCTTCAACAGAGACAAGGGCGTTGCTACTCTTTGATGCCAGCGAAAGGTCCTTTTCACTAATTTCAACATCGCGCAGAACAAGCGGGCGTAGCGCCAATGTTGCAAGTTCTCGCGCCAACGCGTCGGGCGTGTAGAAGACACCGTGTCGGCGCTTCTCGTTCTCGGAATGAACGATCTCGTACTTACCAGACTTAATGGAAAGACGCTGGTCAAGCAAGAATTCATAGGCATCAACAAGTTCTGCAAATGAAAACTCAATGTCAACACGGACTGCAATCTGTCTGATTACTTGTCTTCGGATCTGTTCAAAAATTCCAGATGCGTTCCGGAATCCTTCCGCCATCTCAATTTTAAAAGACTTGCTATTAAGCGAGTCAACAAACTCAGTCGCAAAGCAAAGTGCAAGATCTGCAAGAGCGCAGTTATTAGCTTTTGACTTTGCTGACTTCAATCATCTTCTCCATGCTCTTAATTAGTTTACACTTGTTTTTGTTATTCTTTGACTGAAAGATTGATCTTCTGGGTATTATTCGCGCAGGAATCCATTGCATATACCATTCAAAAGCAGAATCAATCTTCAGACTCCCTTTGGTGCATAGGCGTGTCCGACAACGCAAGAGAAAAACCTGAACAGCCTGACGCGAATGCTGACGAATCCGCAGCAGAGATCGAGTCACCTCCTGTTGAAGAGCCGGAGTCAGCAGGCAACTTCACCAATACGGAAGAGAAGGAGCCGCTGCTTGAAGGTATCGGCGTAAAGTTGGTGTCCGCCTCCGCTGCTTTCGTTGGATTGCTCGATATATGGCTGGGAATCAAAGGTGACATATCCGACAGCCCTTTCGCATCCTACCTGCCATTCGAAAGTCATTTAACCAAGAGTTTGATTGTCTGCTTCGGTCTAATACTGACTTATCTTGCCGTCAATCTCAGTGAAAGGAAGAGAACCGCGTGGATTCTAGCTACTACGATTACAACTCTCTCCTTTGCCACACACCTATTACATAAAGATCTGGGACCCGGCGTATGGGCACTCGGCGCCCTGGCGATGCTGCTTTTCGCTTTGCGTGAAGATTTTTCAGTTAAGAGCGAAAGACAGTCGATCACGAAAGGAATTTACGTATCGATTGGCACCATTCTGCTTACGCTGGTTTATGGAACTCTAGGGTTCTTTGTCATGGACAAACGAGACTTCGGCATCGACTTCAGTATGGCGGACTCGATAAAAAGGACTCTCGATGGCTTTTTCTTGATCGGTAATTCCGACCTGGTGCCAGCTACCCATCACGCGAAATGGTTTCTCAAATCCCTCAATGTCGCTGGCGCCACCACCATTTTTTTGATCGTCACCAGTCTATTTCGCCCTCTCAAATACCATTTCGACACTCAAGAAAAAGAAAGAAAACTGGCACTTTCAATCGCAGAAAAATACGGCAAATCATCAATGGACTTCTACAAGATGATGCCGGATAAGTCGCTGTTTTTCTCAAAGTCTAAAAATTGCTTTGTTTCTTACGGCGTGGCAAATGACGTGGTGGTTGCTCTTGCGGATCCCGTCGGACCGGAAGAAGAATTGAAAATCGCGCTTCAGGAATTTGTCGATTGGGTCACAGACAGCGGCTGGCTTCTCTGTTTTCTGCAGGCAGAACCAGAGTTTTTAAACCTCTACAAATCTCTTGGTTTTGACGAAGTCAAAATTGGTGAAGAAGCACGTGTCGACATCGAAAAATTCGTTACGGAAACCATCAAGAAAAAAGACTTCAAAGGCAAGGAAAACAAGTTTAAAGGCTTTAGCCTTGTTCGCCACGACCCGCCTCATTCAGCTGAACTAATGGACACCGTAGAATCAATTTCCAACGAATGGCTCGCATTGCCAGGTCGAGGAGAGCACGACTTCACACTCGGACGATTCGAAAGATCGTACATTCAAACGACTCCGCTCATCTGCCTGAATAACGCCGAAGGAAGGTCGATCGCATTCGTCAATGAAGCCAAATCATACTATCCTGGCGAAATCACAATTGACCTGATGCGCCATCGCAACGAAGTTCCCTCAGGCACAATGGACTATCTATTCCTTAAGCTCTTGCAATCGTACAAAGAGCGCGGTTATCGATACTTCAATCTTGGCTTGGCTGCACTCTCCGGTGTCGGTGACAGTCCTGATGCCTCACGAAAAGAGCGCGCACTCTACTTGCTCTGCGAGCACTTGAACAAGGGCTTCTCGTACAAAGGATTGCAAAAGTACAAACAGAAGTTCGATCCAGTTTGGGAAGGTCGATACTTTGTGTACCGCGGCGGCCCCGCAAAACTTCTGAAGTGCGTCCTCGCCTTTAAGAAAGTCACTGGTTATTGATGGTTCACAAGGAAGACAGACGATGACCACATCAACAATCGAACAGGGAATTTCAATCGATTTGATAGACACACCTTGTCTTCTGGTCGATATGAATCTTGTGGAGAAGAACTTGAGCAAGCTCTTCTCCAGGTTTCGGGAATTAAATGTCAGAGTGAGACCGCATCTAAAGACTGTAAAAAGTCCAGAATTCGCGAAGATGCTGCTGAACGCGGGAGCCGCTGGAGTATGCGTGGCGAAAGTCTCTGAAGCGGAAGTGATGGCGGAAGCGGGAATAGAGGACATTCAGATCACAACTGAGATGATCGGACGGCCAAAGCTTGAACGGCTGACGAAGCTCATTGCAGCACACCGTCAGGTGAAAGTCGTCATCGATAGCACAGTTGGTGCGCATGCAATGCAGGAAGCGGCAAAAGATGCGGGCGTGAAATTGAATGTTCTCATCGAGCTAAACGTCGGACAAAATCGCGCAGGTGTTGAGCCGGGTGAGCAGGCACTAAAGTTAGCGAAAGAAATTTCGAAGCAGCCTAATCTCAACTTGATTGGTGTGCAAGGTTACGAAGGTCATCTCCAGTTGCTGACGGACGAAGCTGAAAGAAAACGCTTGTGCGCCGAAGCAATGGAAAAACTCATGAATACGGTTTCCTTACTTCGTCAAAACGGACACAAAATTGATGTCATCACCACCGGTGGCACTGGTACTTCTGAGTATTGTGTCGCCGGTGGTGCCAATGAAGTACAACCAGGTAGCTTCGTCTTCATGGATGGTGCTTACAACCGAGCAATCGGAAATCGCTACGAGAACGCGCTCACATTAGTCGCCACGGTCATAAGTAAACCAGCCGCGAATAGATGCGTAGTTGATGCAGGTTTCAAATCGCTTTCCACCGACAGCGGTAACGCGGAATTGAAATCGCATCCGAACATCACATACCGTCCGGCAGGTGATGAGCACGGAATATTGGAATCAACGAGCGGTCCACTGTCACTCAAAATCGGTGATCGAGTGGAACTTATTCCCAGCCACATTGATACCACCGTTAATTTGCACGATTACTATTATTGCCATCGCGACGGAAAACTCGAACATATCTGGAGACTCACCGCGCGCGGCAAAGTTCAATAATCAAAGCGGGCGACGCATGGCGTCGCCCCTACGCTCCGCTTACGACACACTCTGCTACGGCGCAAAACTAAGGTAGCGACCGTGCGGCATTCTGGGAAATTGAACGGCGCAGAATTGCTTGCGCGGTGTTATCCATTGTTTCAGCATCGGCTTGCTTTCCGGTGCTGCGCAAAACGCGACTGAAATCGAACAGACATGACGCAGCAAGTAGGCTCTGTTCTCCGGCTGATCTCGCGGTGCTTGCGACAGCCCACGAATAAATTTGCTCGGCATTAGCCAATTTACCCTGGCAATAGCTCATGAACGCTAGCTTGTTCAATCGAAGTGCCACTTCCAACCTTTGCGCGGCAAGTGGAACCACCGGGAGACTAGAAGTGTAATCGGCTATCACAGCAGTGTTAGCCGGTGACTGCGGGTTCTGCTCATCTTCAATCAGTTGCAGAAGAGCCTTAGTCCGCTTGATCATACTTGCCTCTGAAGTGTAAGACTTCTCATAGATAGCGAGCGCTTTCAAAAGCAAAGGCTTGGCTTCATCAAATTTCCGCTGAGACAAATACAATGCGGCAAGTCCACTTAAGTCGCGAGCGACACTCGGGTGGTCAGGACCGAGGGAAAGAATATCTGTCGAGATCATGCGCTCGTAGAACGCGACTCGCTGCTTGTTTATTTCTTCAAGGGCAGCAAAGTCAGTCATCGGACGATCAGGTGTAATCGTTGATCTTGTTGTGGCGGTGACGCCATTGAAGCCACTACTCTCAAAGATTCGACCTTCTTCCACACTTGCGGCAGAGTTTGCCAATCGAGAAGAAACTTCTTTATTGAAAACTGATGCCGAGACGCCTTGTGTTCTTTCCACCGAAGCAACTGAATCCTTCAACAGTTCTTTCTGAAAAGCAGAGTTGAGAATCTTGCCGCGGTTTTCGACCTTGGTTAGTAAGTCAATGTAGTCAGACAGATTCTGTTCGATAATTTCACTCGAAGGCAAAACCCTTTGGTTCATCAAAATAACCAAAGACTGAAAATACATTTGTTCTGCTTTGGTCGGGAAACCAAGTCTGAAGTTAATTCGACCCAAACGATGAAGATGCTCTGCATAGGCAAGACTGGTCTTTCCGTCAGATTTTTCGACAATGGCGACGGCTCTGGTCAGCAATTTTTGCGCCGTTTTGTAATCGCCTTCATCTTCACGAACCGCCGCAAGCGCTGTCAGTGGAGCTGCTAGTTTCGGCGTCTCTTTTCCATAGGACTTCTCCAGAGTGCTGATCGCCTTCTTGTAGAACGGCAACACGAGTTCGTAGAATCTGTCTCTCTGGTAATGAGCGCTCGCCAAGCTTTGATAGCAGAGCGAAATATCAGCCGGAGTAGCGATCTTATTGTTTTTGACGTTTCTCAGAGCTTCCGCAAAAGCGGCCTCGGCAGCTTCGTACTCCTGAGTTTTAAGTTTGCGCTCGCCCTCAACATAGGGAGTTCTCCAATCAGCATCAACTCTCAGCTTATCCTTAGCAGTCGCTAACGGTGCCAGTGAAATCGTCAGAGCTAAAGCAATCGACAAAGAAAGTAAGCGCATCAACTTCCCTCCGCCCAAGGTAGCCGTCGCTGGAAATCTGGATGCCCATTTAAATGGTATGGAACAGGAGTGCCATTGTCGGGCTCTCTTTCGAATCCACCATTGTGAATGAGCTCTGGTCCTTTTGGAACCCAGTCATGCAGCGCGTCAGGATTAGGTTTGGTCAAATCTTTCCAGATTTTGTCGTCGCGAAATTTCTCACGCAGGTCGCGTTTCATTTTTTCGCGCGCATAAAAATATGAGGTTCTGTCGTCGGCAGTTTTACCAAACAGATCTCTTGCCCGTGCGGCATCATCATCTGGGCGAGTATCGCTTCTGCGCTTTACGGCACCAAGATCAGTGAAACTCTGTTTGCGGAAATCTGTATCGATGAAGGTCCTTTTCTTGAACTCAGAACCATCAAAAGGATCGTACAAACTTCTGGCTTGGCGAGCTTTCGCATCGAGTGCTGCCTCTTTATCCTCTCTGCGATCTCGAATCTCCTTTCTTTCACGTTCGGCATCGCGCAGATAATCGACGCGGCTCTGAGAATCGCCACCTTTGTCTGGTAGTGTTCCGACTTCTACGTCTTTCGCATTCGCTTCATCAATTATCGGATCGGCGTATACACCACCTGTGGTGCAAGGCAAAATCACCAATAATGCTGCAAAGAGTTTCGCAAAGCACAAAATTGCCGGGCGAAAAATTCGTCCACGCTCCATCGTCCGTTGCTCTTGACTGCAGCTTTCCATGATGCTGATTCTACTCTCCCGAGCGAGCATTGCCAAAGCAGAATTTCAATTGATATCAAATGAAATTCCCAGCGAACATGGCGGCGCCCGGTTTTACGCGCGACGATATCAAGTATATTGAAATACCTGTCTTATCAGAATGACGGGCGGAATTTCTAGTAATATATACGCTGATTTACGGCGGCCGCCGGTCGCATTCAAAACACATCGGGCTGGTGCCACCTGAAATCATCGTGAATAGTGCACCATCAGATTCTTCGGCTTTGCAAAAGATGACCCTGCGGAAACTAGGAATGAGCTTTGTGGCTGTCCTGGCTTTTGCCGCCGTGTTACTGACAAGCATTAATCTTCCATCGTTCGCCGCGGGTCGCGAAGTCGAAGTGCCGGACTTCCAATTTCAACCGATCCGGCCGACCCAGGCTGTGACCATTCGCGAAGCTGTCGATGTTTCGCTCCGCAACTATCCGCAGATTACAAGCAAGTTGTTTAAGCTCAGAGCCGCAAAGGCCAATGTCACTCTGGCGAAGACTCAATACTTGCCAAACCTCAACATTGACACCCAGGTATCCGCGGTTACACCGAACCGCATCGCCAGCGTCGTTATGAACAACGTGTCAGGATTCGATACTGTGCCGGTCGATTCGGGACCGCCCGCCAAGAGCACGACTCTCGCACCCGAGTGCAACAACTTGCAAGGTTTGAACTTGAACTGGTTGCTTGTCGACTACGGCATGCGTAAGGCAAATGACCGATTCGCTTACGCGGACGCACGGACGGCGCGCGCCGACGTTGCTCTCACAAAGTTGGACGTCGCCTTTCACGCAGCCGACGCCTTTCTTGATGCAGTCGCAGCGAAACAAATCATCAAATCCACCAACGCGGCTTTGGAGCATATGGAAGCGGCAAACCTCCGCGCAAAGACGCTGGTAGCCGAAGGGCTGCGCCCCGGAGTCGACGCGGCCGACTGGAATTTCGAAGTTTCGCGTACCAAAATCGCCCTTATCAAAGCGGAGAAAAGCACGCGACTGGCGCTCATAGACCTCGCCGAAAAAATGGGCACGGCTTCAACAGATATCGACATCGTGTCCGATCCGCTGACGCGCAGCCCGCTATACATCAACACAGTAAGAGCAGTCGATTTGACCTCCCACCCGTTGGCGCGCATGAAAGAAGCGGAGATGTACCGATGGAAAGCCAAGTGGGATGTGCTCGACAAAGCATGGCGCCCGCACTTGTGGTTGAATGCGTCTGTATGGGGCAGGGGCAGCGGCGCAGACAAATCGGTAAATCCGGTGGGCGCGGTTGCAGGCGGTTTTCTCCCCCAGGTTTTCAACTACATGGTTGGTGTTTCTTACAGCTTCCCGGTCCTTGAATACTTCCCACTGAAAGCGCAGAAGGACATGGCACGCAGCAATCAAATGGCTGCCAAGGCAGACTTTGACTTGGCGATGCAGGTGCTGGAGCGCAAGGATGCGCGGGCGAGAGTTGAGCTGGAGATGACACGCAAAGTGGCTGCGCAAACTCCCATCCTCGTCGAATCAGCCAAGGTCCGAGAAATCAAGGTATTAAAACGCTACAGCGCGGGTCTGACGAACATGGTTTCTCTGGCTGACGCTGAAAAGGCTTTAGCGGAGGCGGAAGTTGAAAATGCCCTGGCGCAGATTGAGGTCTGGCGCTCGATTTTGCGCCTTGGCTACGTACAAGGAGATCTGGGACCATTCCTTCAGTTGGTCGACATCGTGTCGGGCAACAGTAAAGACAATCAGGGATAAAGCGACTTTATGTGGATAATCGCCTTTGCAATGAAACGACCGATCACCGTGGTGGCGGCCGTTTTGAGCATCGTGCTTATTTCTGTAATGGCGATTACAAGCATGAAGCGATATCTTCCCCGACTTGAAGATTCCTGCGATTTACGTGATTCAGGGCTACGGCGGAATGTCCCCCGAGCAAATTGAAGGCTACATCACGTCCACGTATGAATTGTATTTCTTGTACGTACCGGGCATCGAGCACATCGAATCGAAAACGATTCAGAACCTCTGCTTGATGAAGGTGTACTTCCATCCGGACACGGATATGGCGAGCGCGATGGCAGCGATCGTCGCCATGTGCAACCGCGCCACCAGCTTGATGCCGAAGGGAACATACAACCCATTCGTGCTGCGATTTGACCCTGGAAGTTTGCCAGTAGGTCAGCTTGTTTTGTCTTCGGACACGAAGTCAGTAAAGGAATTAGAAGACTTAGCATACACGCGCATTCGACCAATGCTTGCGACCGTGCCGGGTGCTGAAGCACCGCCTCCTTTCGGCGGAAACGTACGCAGTATCGTAATTAGTGTCGACGCAGACAAGCTGCGCCGCTACAACATCTCCGGCGACGAAGTCATTGAAGCGCTCAATGGCGGCAACCAGGTTTTGCCGTCGGGCAACGTGCGCACCGATGACTACATGCGCATCGCGACGGTCAACACAGATTTGCCGGACATTCATCAACTTGATTATTTGCCGATACGAACCGGGCACGGTCCGCAAATATTCATCAAAGACATAGGAGTCATTCAGGATTCCTCTGACATCTTGGCTGGATATGCTCTGTTCCAGGGCAAACAAACGGTGTACATTCCGGCGGTAAAACGCGCGGACGCGTCGACTGTTTCCGTTGTAGACGCGCTGAAAGAAGCGTTGAAACGGATGCAAGCTGTTTTGCCGAACGATGTCAAAATCAGCTACGAATTCGACCAATCAAAGTACGTTAGAGAAGCCATTAACGACGTATTTCACGAAGGCTTGATGGGCACGATCCTGCCTGGTTTGATGATTCTGCTCTTCTTGAAAGATTTCAGAAGCACGCTCATCGTGGTCACGACAATTCCGATTTCTCTCATGTCTGCGATTGTCGGTTTGTGGCTTTGCGGACAAACTTTCAATATCCAAACTCTCAGCGGACTGGCGCTTGCAATCGGCATTCTAGTTGATGAGGCGACTGTTTGTATCGAGAATATTCACAGCCACCTTGCCGAAGGCGCTGTACTGCATCGAGCCGTATTCGATGCCTGCGTCGAGACGATGGTGCCTCGCCTGCTAGCTATGTTGTCCGTAGTGGCAGTATTCGTTCCATCCTTTTTCATGACGGGCATCACTCGCGAATTGTTCATCCCGCTTTCATTGGCGGTTGGATTTGCAATGATCGCGTCGACAACTCTGGCTTCCACACTCGTCCCAATTTTGGGCGTTTGGTTGATCAAACCGGAACATGGTGCCGAAGGCAAAGAGAAAAAGCCGGACTTTATTGAAAAGGTGAAGGACAAACTCGGCGATCTTTTGAAGATGCTGATGCCGCTAAGATTGCCGATCATTGCCCTTTATGTCGGCGTAGCGGTTTCTCTTGTCGTTTTCATGTACGGCAACATTGGTAAACAACTGTTCCCGGATTCAGGCAGCAGTCAGTTTCGGATGCGCATTTCAGCGCCCACAGGCCTGCGTGTAGAGGCTCTGGAAAAACGCGTTTTGCGCACTTTGGAAATAGTCAAAGAATTGGCCGGTAAGGAGAATGTTGAAAAAACACTCGGTTATGCTGGTCAACAGCCACCATTCTTCGTTATCAGTTCGGCATTCTTATGGACGAGTGGGCCGCACCAGGCAGTCATGGATGTTCAACTGAAAGAAGACTCAAAAATAAACATGTCTGATTTCAAAGAGAAATTGAGACAGAGACTTTCCAAAGATATTCCGGACACCAAGTTTTCCTTCGAGCCCGGCGACCTCGTCAGCCAGATCATGAACCTTGGCTCGCCAACACCTATTACCGTGCAGGTGACTGGACACAATATTATTGCTGACAAAGTTTTCGCAGGAAAGATTCTGAAAGAAATGCAGAAGATTCCTGAGTTGAGAGATCTTCAGTGGGGTCAAGCCCTCGACTATCCATCAGTGCAAATTGATATCGACAGAGAATTAGCCGGTCAGCTCGGTGTAACTCCTCTGGACATCGGCCGTTCGCTACAGCCTGCATACTTCTCCAGCCGATTTGTTCACTTGAGTTTGTGGCGTGATAAAGACAGCGGTTTCTCTTATCAGGTTCAGGTGCAGGTGCCGCAAGATCAAATTCGCTCGAAAGACGACATTGCGAAATTTCCCACTATGAATAGTGCGAAACGAATTCAAATGTCGGAGTGGAAAGATCAATTGGAAGACCCGGTAACGAACCGTGCGTATCCGGATCGCAAACCTCGCTATGCACAACACCCGCTCATTCAAGACGTAGCGAGCGTCGCATATGGCACCACCAATGGTGAATTCGATCGCTACAACATGATGCGTATGGTTTCTCTAACAGCCAACCTCCAGGGAAACGATCTGGGCCGGGTGGGCGACGCCGTCAAGGAAGCTGTACGACGCGCCGGCAAGCCGCCCCAAGGCGTCTTTGTTGACGTTATGGGACAAGTTCCGCTGCTCGAAGACACTTTCTTCCACCTGCTGTCTGGACTGGTGCTCGCCGTAGTCGTTATCACTCTCATGTTGCTCGCATACTTCCAAGCAGCCCGCGTGGTTTTAATCGTTATGTCTACAACACCAGCTATCTTGCTTGGGGTTCTTACCATGCTCAGCATCACGGGCACGACACTTAACGTTCAATCATTCATGGGCGCCATCATGTGCATCGGCGTCGGAATTGCAAACGCAATTCTTATGGTAGTGTTTGCTGAAGAGAGTCGCGCCAAAGGTATGACCGCAGAGGAAGCGGCAATTCATGGAGCGCAACAACGAATGCGCCCGATTCTAATGACCTCGATTGCGATGGTGGCAGGTATGGTGCCGATGGCACTCTCCACTACGCAGAGCGCACCACTGGGACGCGCTGTAATTGGAGGACTGACAATGTCTACATTGTCGGTTCTTACGCTCCTACCACTCGTTTTCGCGATCATCCAAAAGAATGCAACTCTGGCTTCCCGCTCACTTCACCCAGACGATCTCGGTCTTTAAAAAGTAAAAGGACGAAACAAGGACAAAACCTGATGGAAAGTCATACCGGAAAATCATCAATATTCAGTACCAAGAATTTGATATTTGTCGTCATCGTTCTTGCGCTGGCAGGTGGGGCGTTCTTCCTGCTTCAATTGCGTCACAATCAGCCGCTTGTTTCGAATGAAGAAAAGACAACTGTAGTTTCAGTGCCAGTAACTAAGGTCGTATCGAAAACACTCTTCCGCGAAGATCAACTTCCAGGAGAAATCAACGCATATCAGGATGTTCTCATCTATCCGAAAGTCCCTGGATTCATCAAATGGCTGGGCGTAGACCGTGGTTCTATCGTTAAGCAAGGTCAGCCGATGGTGAAGATGTACGCGCCTGAATATCTTGCGCGCAGAACTGAAGCACAAGCAAAAGTCGCAGCGATCAAAGCAGCTTTGTCGGCAGAAGAATCGAGACTGAGCGACCTTCAAGCCGAACTGAAGAAACATCAGGCAACACTGCTAGCGGATCAATCTACTTATCAACGCGTTTACACAGCGTCTCTGGTACCAGGCGTAATCGCAGACAATGACGTTGTGCAATGGGCTCAAACAGTCGAAGCGGATCGCCAGGACGTCAACACGTTCATTAAGCGCGTCAACGCGAAGGCGCATGAAGTTGCGATGAAGAAAGAAGAGGTCGATGCACTGAAAAAGTCATTTGAAAACTTTGCAGACTTCGCTTCTTACCTCGAAATCCCTGCACCGTTTGACGGCTATGTGACAGAAAGAAAAATGCACGTAGGCAGTTTCGTCGGACCGGATGGAACCGGTGCCTATCCGCCAATTTGTCGATTAAAACAGCTCGACCTCCTCCGTATCATCGCTCCTGTTCCTGAGGTTGACGCAGCCGGTGTCGTACTCGGCTCCGAAGTTCAATTCTCCGTTTCCTCATTTCCCAACAAACGTTTCACAGGAACAGTCGCTCGTATCAGTAACGACCTCGACAAAGACACTCGTACGATGCCGGTGGAATTGAACTTCCTCAATCCCGACTTCAAAATTCTGCCAGGCATGTTCTGCAAGGTTTACTGGCCGACACGCCGCCGCGAATCCTCGCTATTTGTGCCGATCTCTGCCGTGGTGTCTACACCTCTCAACACCTTTGTATGCCGTGTCAAAGATGATGTAGTCGAATGGGTGACCGTGCGCAAAGGGCAGCTAATGGAGGGCATGGTCGAAGTATTCGGCGACCTGCGCGAAGGCGATTTAGTCGCAAAAGAAGGCAGCGAAGAACTCGACAATCAGTCAAAAGTCGCCCCCAAATTGTAGGGTCGACGCCATGCGTCGACCGCTTCTTTTGGTGGCGCTTGCTTTGACAGCAAAGCGTGGGGGCGCATTGCATGCGCCCTCGAAATTTTGGGCGCATGCAATGCGCCCCCACAGAAAAGCCCTCAAAATTTGGCGCATGCAATGCGCCCCTACAGAAATGCCGGCGAGCCGCCGGCGCTGCCAGATTGTTATTTCGCTTCTGCGAGAATTTTTGCGGCGCGGCTTTCTGCAGCAGTGGCATCTTGAACACGCCCCAAGCTTCTCAGTACTTGCGCATAATCACGCAGGCAAGCGGCAAGCAGAGTGTCCTTATCACCGACGGCGCCTTCGGTGCTTGCGATTGCCCATTCATAGAATGTGCGCGCTTCCTCTAAACTACCCTGCTTGTACTTGGAATAAGCCAGATTATTCAAAATCCGTGCAGTTTCAATGCTATTTGGGCCAAGCGCCGTGCGCCCCTGCGTAAGCGCGTTTCGATAGAGCTCTGCAGCTTTGTCCGAATTGCCGAGTTGCAGCTCAACCGAAGCCAGCGATGCCCGTGTATTGACAGTAAGTAAGTTGTTTGCGCCATAAGTCTGATCGTAAATCGACAGTGCGCGAATCAGCAAAGGTTGCGCTTCTTTGTACCGCTGTTGGGAGATATAGAGCTGCGCTAATCCATTCAAATCATTCGCCACCGACGGATGGTTTGGTCCCAAGGCATCAATATCAATCGCGATCATCCGCTGGTAGTAGGACTCACCTTTCTCAAACCGATTCTGTTTGAAGATCGAGTCGCTGAGAACTTTATATGCAGGTGCAAGAGTCCTGTCTGAAGTTGGATCGATCAATCCGCGCAGCGCAACGGCACTGTTTGCATCAGTTTGTCCTTGACGCGAAGCAGTTAATTGATTTTGACTAGCAATCTGAAACTGCGATTGAGTCCCACTGATTGGCGGCGCAATCGGCTGGCGGAGTTCCAACTTCTCACCCGCCGTTTCAACACTTTGAACGCTTCCTTGAATACGCTTCTCCGGTTGAGGCGCAGGGGGATTCTTGCTGTTCAGAATGTCCTCCTGAAAGTCTTTGATCAAATCTTTATTTGATGTGTCATTTCCCTTCAGAAGGTCACCGTAATCGTGCATCACACCTTCTAGTTGTGTTGCAGCGTCGGCATTCGGATCTTTCGAAAGAATTGAAATCGCCCTTTGATAATGGGTCTCAGCATCCTTGATTCTGCCGGCTTTCTTGCTCACACGTCCCATGCGACGAAGAGAGCCCGCCACATACGGACTATAAGGTCCGTAATGAGTTTCGTTGATTGAAAGAGCCTGCTGATAGTAATTCATCGCTGAAGAATGGTCCCCTTCAGATTCTTGGAGCGAACCAAGCGCCATCAAGACCGGAGCAACCTGCGAACTACGAGCGCCATATCGGCTAGTTAGAAGCCTCAAAAGCTTCTGATAGAGCGTCTCAGCCTCGCCGGTTTTATCTTCCAGAGCGAGCGTTGCAGCCAACTTCAGCATACATTTTTCTTCGTCAGCTGGAGCTTTGGACTGTTTCAAAACCAGCGCATACGCTTTTCTAAACTTACTTTCAGCGAGAGACAGGCTCTGCTGGTCCAGCGCACGCTGACCTTCTGCAAATAGGTCGGACCAGCTAGATGAAGCGGCAGCAGCGGCGACTTGAACCGAACCACCGATCAATAGGCCAACGACCAATCCACTCAAAACAGCGCTACGCACGAGACTAGAGCCCTTCCTAAGTACTTCGGAACTAAATGCCACCTTCACAGGTCCTCGCCCTTGGATTCCTCGGAAAGTATATATTTTACCCGGTTTCGCGGTTGCAGACCGCACAATCAGGCACGTTGCAAAGGAGCCCTTCAAGTTCATGACAGCATCGTCCCAACAGCTTGCAGTGGGCGATACAGCGCTTTGGCATGCTAAGATGGCGCGCAACACAGGCGCTAATTTCAAGCAAGATCGCAGCAAATGAATGTCTTCGCACTCTCTCTGATCGTTCTGCTTCTCACAACGATGCTCGCTTCCAGCGCATCATTTGCTGGGCCTTCGAATGAAACGAAAGCAAATGTTCTGTTCCAAGAAGCAACTGCAAACAGCGCAAAACCTGCCAAGCGAAACCTGGCTCTTAAACAAATCAACGAAGCGATTAAGATAGATCCAAAAAATGCCAACTTTTACAATCTCAAAGGCAGCATACTTGCAGACAGCGACTACGATGAAGCGCTGATAAGCTTAGACAAAGCGCTTCAGATAGACCCCCACCTCGGGCAGGCTTGGTACACAAAGTCAGAAATTCTGATGCGGCAAAACAAACCAGAACTAGCGTTGCAAGCCGCAGATAGTGCCGTGGCTTGCTCACCTAATCTTAGAAGTATCCGAATAAAACCGCTGAAACAACTTCATCGATATGAAGAAGCGATGAAGGAAGCGGAGCTATTCGTGAAGACGTTTCCGAAGAATGATGTTGTTCTCTCGATGCACTCAGATATGGCGCGACAACTGAAACGTTGGCCAGTTGTCGTAAAGGACGAGAGCAGACTAATTGAATTGAGAAAAGAGATAGGCTCTGGCTATTTGATCCACAAAAGACTTCGTGCTGATGCTTATGTTGCTTTGCGGCAAAACGAAAAAGCGATTGCCGATTTAGAGGATGTTGTTCGTGAGAATCCAGTCAACCGAAAAGCTCACAAATTGCTGCTTGAGCTGTATCGGAAAAAGAATGACAAGAAAAACATTGCCAAGGAAGAAGCGATACTCGCAAAGTTGGAGATGAGGCAATTTACGGATTGAATAATTTGCTTATGACTTGCAATCCTTGTTGGACTGTAATGCAAGATCCATTTCCGTTCGCCAGTCCAAACTAAATGGTGGAACTAGCTCGCCTGATTCATTGTGGATTGGCCGTGCAGCATAATACTCTTCAAGACCAGCAAAACGATTATCAATCCATCTGTAACCAAGACAAGAAGCATGGATTGACACGAATGATCCGACACTCAAGTGTGCGTCACGCCTGCGAATTTCACCGACCGGAAGATTGTCATCCAAAAAACTTCCCAGCTTATAGTGCTTAACATCAAACGCGACAATTTCCATTGCCGAATTTGGTGATTGATATGGCAGAACGAATAAAAGCCGCAAAACATCCCCATCGGCGCAGGAAACTCCATTCGCGCTCCTCCACATTCCAGCGACAAAATTAGACTCTTTAACGAATGCATCATGCCAAACGAGGGAGAGGAACACGTCATCAAACACTTCTTGAGACGTCACGAGAGTAATTTGTTCGTCCATTTCAATCCAGGTTCTGAAGACAAAAACTAGGCCGCAATCTACTCAGCAATCGCTTCTACCGGCTTATCCATTTCGCTCGGCCAGTCGATGTTATAGGGCTCAACGATACGACCTTGCTCATCGAAATAGCCTTCCTGAGTGAAAAACTGATGGCGATCAGATGAGATGTTATCAACCCAACGGTAGCCAATGCATGCGGCTTTTATGGTGACGGGACCAAAAGAAACTTCGGCTTGCCTGCTTTTAATAGTACCAGCCGGAACGCAGTCATCAAGCCATTCTGCCATCGAATAATTCGAAACATCATAGGCAACAAGCTCCAACGCTTGATTCGCAAGCTCGCATGGGAGCATGAACAAAATTCGTAAGATTGACTGCTCTTTAAAAGCCGCGCCATTAGGGGCTTGCCACTGCGATTGCACGAAGTGCGACTCTTTCACGTACGCGCAATCCCACATCAGCCCTGGAAAGAACTGAGTGAACGCCTTTTGGGATGTAATGAGTGTGATTGACGCTTCCATGGCGGCGAGTCAAACATTAAACGACCGTCTCCAGAATTAAACCACAATCGACTGAGGAGCTAAACGGCACAAAGCGTAAACGGGAGCATCAGAACCATTCGAACTTCCAGGAATGCGCATCGAATGATAAATAGACCTTGTCTATTGACTCCGCGAGCTTTCGGTCAGCTGAGTCGATGGAGGCAAGTGCATTTTCTGTCTAATCAGCGGCAGCGCTTTCTGAGCCGCAATTTCGCCGGCTTTCATAGCGCGCGTGATATCACTCTTCTTCTTCGAAAAGATTGAAATACCACTTACATCAGGGCTTACAACGATATCCGCAAATTGCAATTGATGTTCGTCAGTCACAGCAAGAACTATATTAGTCATTCTCTCTGTGATCGCGCGAAAGTGACGCAATTTCTTCTCAGGCACCTTTTGCAGAGGCTCGTCGACTAAGACAGCGATTACGACATCCGCGCCTGTATCACGTGCGGCTGATGCAGGGAGATTTGCACGCACACCGCCATCAATGCAAAGCTTGTCGCCAATTTTCACTGGTCTGATGATCGGCGCGATTGTCGAACTTGCGCGCATGGCTGTAGCGAGATCGCCTTCGCTGATTCTGTATGCCTGTCCATCAATCAAGTTAGTTACGACGGCGGAAAACGGAATGTTCAAATTCTCGATGTTTTCCTTACCCTTCGGAATGTGTTTTTCAAGAAACTTCTGATACTTTCGTCCTGTCATAATACCGACAGGTCCTGAGCGAAACGAGCGCCCCAAAACAGATAGCGGTAATTTGAATACCTTCGCGGTCCATGTCGGCACATATGATTTCCGGAAGTCCTCAAAACTGTCTTCGTTTGAAAGTTCGTCAAATCCAACACCAGCCGCATACATTCCACCGACAATGGCGCCCATGGAATTGCCGACGATATAATCGATTGGAATTTTTTCTCTCTCAAGCACACGAAGAACTCCTACGTGAGCAGCTCCACGCACACCGCCGCCGCCGAGCGCCAGTGCCATTGTCTTCCGTTGCTCGGTCTTCTTAACTTTAAACTTGCCATCGCCTGTGACAAACGGATGCAATTTCGGAACATATCCGAATTCCATCGACTCTGGATTGGCTGGCTTGATTTCAGTAGCCTTAGTATCTACTACTGAAGGATTCGGATTGTTGATTACTTCTGGCGCAGGTCCGTGCGATTCGACAGTCGAATCGGTGGCTGTTTCAATGTTAGTTTGCGCGATTCCAGCCGGCGAAGCCAGAATTGAAACCAACAACGAAAGTGTTAGTACTGCGCGCCTTCTCATGATTAACACCTGACGACTCCTGTTTTTACCGACTTTGCAGCTCTATCGCTGAACCTGTCGTAGCCGATCGGATACTGGTTGCCGATGGCCCTTGTGCGGACTGTACTAGAGCATCAGAGGTTCCATCCTTTGAAGATTTAACTTCCGGCATCCAAAAACTCGCACTTTTGCAAAACCATTAGACCTAGCCGGCAAAAGCTTTGGCAGCCAGGCATACCTCCCTTCACCCACACTATTTTGGGGGGAGTTGACGATACTAGACGACTGGTCTATTCTGTGACTATGCAGTGAGGCTGCAAAAGTTTCGCGCCGCAGCACTCCCAGTTTCAACAAAAGAGGAATACCTATGTGGGTCGTAAGGCTGGCTTTGAGCCGCCCATACACGTTCGTCGTCATGGCGATTTTGATACTCATTCTCGGCATCGGGTCGGTTCGCACTATGCCTGTAGATATCTTCCCGGATATCAACATCCCCGTAATAAGCGTCATCTGGACTTACGGCGGAATGTCTGCCGAGGAGATGGAGCGGCGCCTTACGATTTACAGCGAATATTCTTTGTCCGCAAACGTCAAAGACATCAAGGCAATCGAGTCGCAAACGACAGACGGCGTTGGGGTTATTCGCCTATTCTTTCATCCCGGAGCAAACGTAGAATCTGCTATGGCGCAAGCGACCGCCATTTCGCAAGGCATTTTGAAACGCATGCCACCGGGCGTGCAACCGCCGATTATTTTGCGCTACACCGCATCATCAGTTCCTATCATTCAGTTGGCACTAAGCAGCAAAACACTCAATGAAGCTCAGCTTTACGACTACGGAATCTTCCGCATACGACAGGCACTGGCAGTGGTGCAAGGAACCACCTTGCCGGCTCCGTATGGGGGCAAGGTCAGACAGATAATGATCGACATAGATCCGATGGCTTTGCAGTCAAAAGGCATTTCCCCGCGCGAAGTGAACGATGCGATCAACGCACAAAACCTTGCGCTTCCATCAGGAAAGGCAAAGATTGGAGATACTGATTACAGAGTGTTGCTAAACAACACGCCCGAAGTTATTCAGTCACTCAACGACTTACCGGTGAAAATGGTCAACGGGAAGGTGATCTTCATTCGGGATGTTGCACATGTGCGGGATGGATTTGCCGTACAGCAGAACGTCGTCAGAGCGGAAGGTTCGCGCTCGGTGCTAGTTACGATCTTAAAAAACGGTGCCGTCTCGACGCTGGACATCGTGAATCAGATCAAAAACTTAGTTCCGACACTGCAAGCTGCCGCGCCACCGGGTATGCGCATAGAACAGCTGTTTGATCAATCGTTATTCGTGAAGGCGGCCATCGACAATGTCGTCCATGAAGGAATTATTGCGGCATGTTTGACCGGCGCGATGATTCTACTCTTTCTCGGCAGCTGGAGAAGCACTCTGATTGTCTTGATTTCTATTCCACTGTCTATTTTGAGTTCCATCATTGCACTCGATGCATTGCACATGTCGCTCAACATTATGACCCTCGGAGGTTTGGCTCTCGCAATAGGAATCCTGGTCGATGATGCTACTGTCGAAATAGAAAACATCCATCGAAATATCGGACTAGGAAAAGACCTAAAAACTGCAATTCTGGATGGCGCAGAGCAAATCGCCGTTCCAACTTTTGTCGCCACATCCGCAATCTGTATTGTGTTCTTGCCTGTCGTTCTCCTCGAGGGGCCGGCGCGATTTCTCTTCGTACCCTTTGCGCTTGCTGTAGTTTTCGCCGTTTTTGCATCGTATATCCTTTCGCGAACGCTCATTCCTGTAATGGTGAAATATTTGTTGAGAGCGGAGCTCGAAACGCATTCTCACCCAAAAGACTCGAATGCATTTGAACGATTTCACGGATGGTTTAACGACAGATTTGATGCATTGCGCCGAGTGTATATGGCTAGTTTGCGTTGGTCTCTAGATTCGCCCGGAGCAGTTGTTGGGCTTGCCTCGCTAATACTTGTCTCGGGTGCGGTGCTGCTTCCTTTCATTGGGCGGGATTTCTTTCCGATTGTTGACGCAGGACAATTCCGCTTGCACGTAAAAGCACAAAGTGGCACCAGAATCGAAAAGACTGAGCGGATTTTCAGCGAAGTAGAAGCAGAGATTCGCAAGGTAATCCCCAGGGACGAAATTGCTCTGCTTATAGACAATATCGGCATGCCTGCCGAGTCTTTCAACCTGGCATTCGGCGATAGCGCGACCATTGGCACGGCGGATGGTGAAATACTCGTTTCGCTGCAACATCACCGCAGTCACTCAACACCGGAATATATGAGACTTGTGAGAAACGCGCTCACAGCGAAGTTTCCCAATCTGGCTTTCTACTATCAACCAGCCGACATCGTCAATCAGATTCTCAGCTTTGGATTGCCAGCACCAATCAACATTCGCGTTGCGGGATACAACAAAGGCGAAAATCTGAAGATTGCCAAAGAGATTATCGAAAAGGTGCGTAAGATTCCAGGAGCTGTTGATGTTCATTTGCATCAAGAGGTCGATGCACCACAATTGAAACTCACTGTAGATCGTGCACGTGCAGCGCGTTTCGGACTTACTCAGCGCGATGTAGCCAATGATGTTTTGGTTTCTCTTAGTTCAAACACTCAGGTAACTCCAAATTATTGGGTCGATCCGGCAACAGGAATTCAATATTTTCTCGCAGTGCAAACCCCGCAGTACAAGGTCGATTCGGTGAGTTCGATTTTAAAAACACCGCTTTCGACAAAAGGTCTGACGCAGCAGGCGGAATTCTTAGGCAACATAGCCACCATCGAGCACGCCTCCGGGGTCGGCACTATCAATCACTACAACATCCAACCGGTTTATGACATTTACGCGAATGTCCAGACAAGAGATCTTGGCGGCGTCGCGCAAGATATTCAAAAGATTTTGGATGAGTACAAACCACAGATGAAGCCCGGAAATCAGATCTTTTTGCGAGGTCTGGTCGAAAACATGGACGGCGCTTTCCTGAAGCTGGGCATCGGCTTTCTCGGTGCCATCGTACTTGTCTACCTTTTGATGGTGGTGAATTTCCAAAGCTGGTCGGATCCGCTCATCATCATCACAGCACTTCCTGGAGCGTTTGCAGGTATCGTCTGGATGCTGTTTATGACTACCACCACATTCAACGTGCCATCACTCATGGGAGCAATCATGAGCATTGGCGTCGCGACCGCAAACAGTATTCTCATGATCACATTTGCAAATGAAAAACTCTCCGAAGGATTGGATGTGCGGTCTGCTGCACTAGAGGCGGGAAAAACGCGGTTGCGCCCCGTCATGATGACTGCATTAGCGATGATCATCGGCATGATCCCAATGTCGTTGGGCTGGGGAGAGGGCGGCGAGCAAAATGCACCGCTAGGGCGGGCGGTAATAGGAGGGCTTTCGATGGCCACACTCTTCACTCTCTTTTTCGTGCCGGTTGTTTTCAGCCTGATACGCAAGAAGCTGCAACCCAGCCGTGTTCCGCAGACTTTAGAGATCAAAACGTAATAACAAACTGAAGGTATCTTCGAAGTAACTTGGAATGGAGAAAAACCCTTGAAAGCCTTGAATTTGATTAATTTGCGGGCAAAAGCCATTGACGAATTAGACCGACCGGTCTAATCTATAGAAAGCGACATACCCACATCGAATTGCTGCGGCAAAAGCCGCCTTCAAACTGCCGGTAAAAGCATCCGGCCGTTGATTTGATGCCCGCATCCGTAAGACGGAAAAACTGGAGTCCTAGGCATGGTTGAACAAACAATTCAAAAACCTACGAAAGAGATAGCTTCGCCGGGGGCTATGCGCGAAGCGCGAAAAGCGACAGGTTTCGCAAGACTGATTGGCATTTCAGGCGTCATCATGTCCCTGGCTCTGCCCATTGGCGTGATACCGAGAATCATGCAAGGACAGCAGTTAAACGAAAGTCACAAAAAAATTGTCGAGCAACTTCCACAGGTTTCGGTGACAAAGGTTCGCCCAGCACCTGCAGTAACGCAATTAAGTTTGCCAGGCACGATTGAAGCGATTGTTGACACTGACATTTTTGCGCGCAGCAGCGGATATGTTCAAGAACGATTTGCAGACATTGGCGATCGCGTTGCCGCCGGGCAATTGCTTGCTAAGTTGCAAACGCCAGAAGTTGACGCAAGCGAACAAGAAGCGCAAGCTCAGGTGCTTACGTCCATTGCCGCAAAGGCACAGAGCGAGGCAGACAGAGATCGAGCCCGCGCCGATCTTAGCGCCGCAATCGCCCAAGTTTCGCAAGCAAAAGCTGCGTTAATCGAGGCAGAAAGCGATCAAAAGTTTGCTCTCTCGACTTACCAGCGCTGGAAGAGCCTGGGTAACGAAGGTGCCGTCTCGTGGCAGGATGTTGATGAGAAAGAAAATCGGTACAAGACGACAACCGCGGCGCGCCAGGCGGCACTGGAGAAAGTTGCTGCAGCAGAATCAAACGTAGTTGCTGCTCGCGCGAAAGTAAAAGCGGAAAGTGCAACAGTTGATCTCAGTTCTGCGAACGTACTTGCGTCGAAAGCACGCGCCACCAAATCCAGTACCGAAAAATCATTTCAAAACGTCACCAGTCCATTTGCTGGAATCATCACAGAGCGCAATGCCGACACCGGAATGCTGGTAACCTCGGGCAGCGAGAATTCGAAAACGACGCTGTTCAAAATAGCCAGGGTCGATACGGTGAAGGTATACATCGACGTTCCGCAATATGTTTCGGCCGGCATCAAAAATGGTCAGCCAGTGAAAGTGAATTTGAAAGAGTTTCCCAACAGAGAATTCACTGGAACCGTTGCAAGAACGTCCGTGGCACTCGATCCGGCATCTCGCACTTTGCGCACCGAGATTCACATTGCAAATAAAGATCTCGTGTTGGCACCAGGCATGTATGCCGATGTGAACATTTCCGTTCCCACAACGGCGCAAGCATATCTGATACCAGCGAATTCGCTCATATCTTCAAGCGAGGGGCAACGGGTGCTTACGCTTGCAGCAGACAATACCGTGCACTTCAAGAAAATCCAACTCGGGCATGATCTAGGCACGGACATCGAAGTCGTTGGCGGGCTCACTGGAAGCGAATCGCTGGTAGTCAATCCACAAGATACGCTTGCCGAAGGCGTGAAAGTTGCAACCGAGCAGAAGAAGTAGATCGCAATCTATGAAAGCTGCCGTTTGCTGGAGTCGACGAGATTTGCTTCTGGGCAATGCCCTACATAGGTCAGAAAAGACCTTTATCTATTAGGCAAATCAGACAAAACTCTGTTAAGCCGCGCCAGTTGTGCGTTATCAGGCTCAAGCATCGCCCCTTGCAGGTTTCACCAGTCTGAGAACGCTCTAAGCAACGGCTCCGCGTTACAAAGTGGGCAGCAAAAATTGACTCCCGCCGCAATCCCACCATAATGGGGGCATGTTGAATCGCTGGACCACAACTATGGTAATGCCGATGCCCTCCGGGAGGGGGGTGCCATTGCCACACGCGAGAATGTCTAGCTAACAAGTAGCTCACCCGAATAAGTGTTGCAATGCCCTCTCTTCCGATGCGGAAGAAGGGGCTTTTTGTTTTGGAGGTTTTTTCAATGTCACAAGTCAAATCCACTACTGAATCCCAAGAGTACTGTTTTGCCACAAAGGCAATTCACGAAGGACAAGAAGCCGACCCGACCACGGGCGCGCTGATCACGCCGATTTATCAAACATCCACTTTTGTTCTAGAAGAACTGGGCGTCAACAAAGGCTACCAGTACGCACGCACTCACAATCCCACCCGTAGCGCACTTGAAGAATGCCTTGCTTCTTTGGAAAACGCTAAATATTGCTTGGCTTCGGCTTCTGGGTTGTCGGCAGCCGCCACAGTGATAAACCTTCTCTCCGCCGGCGATCACGTCATTGTCGGGGAGGATGTGTACGGTGGCGTGTACCGCCTGTTTGAAAAAGTATTCTCCAGATATGGGCTGACCTTCACCTACATCGACGGCAAGGACATCAATGCAATCGAGAGCGCCATCACTCCGCAGACAAAATTGGTTTGGCTTGAATCCCCGACAAACCCGCTGTTGCGCCTTGCAGATTTGAGAAAAGTCGGCGAACTAACAAAATCGCGAGGTTTGATATTTGCAGTAGACAATACATTTGCCACCCCTTATTTCCAGCGTCCAATTGAACTCGGCGCCGATGTTGTTATCCACAGCACCACGAAATACATCTCCGGACATAGCGATATCATTGGTGGTGCTATCATCACGTCCAATGATGAGCTGTACGAAGTCCTCAAATTCCACAACAATGCAGTTGGTGCCGTGCCTGGCCCGCTCGATTGTTTCTTGGCGCTCAGAGGCGTGAAAACACTCGCACTGCGCATGAAAGAGCATCAAAACAATGCCTTTGCAGTCGCGCGTTTCTTAGAACAACACCCCGGTGTGGAATCAGTTTTCTACCCAGGCTTGACCAGCCACCCACAACACGAACTTGCTTCCGAGCAAATGAAAGGTTTCGGCGGAGTCGTGGCATGCGTCGTCAAAGGCGGCATTGATGCCGCAAGAGATGTCGTAAGCAACACAAAACTGTTCCAGCTTGCAGAAAGTCTCGGCGGTGTGAAGTCACTGATTTGCCATCCCGCTTCCATGACCCACGCACCAATTCCAAAAGAAGTCCGCGAACCCTTAGGCATCGTTGACGGACTGATCAGACTCTCCGTCGGCATCGAAGAATCAACAGATCTAATCAAAGATCTCGACACTGTCTTGCCGAAATCAAAGTCATTCGCCGTCTCTAAGGAAAGAGAATTAGTGACAGCGTAACACTGGGACCACCGGCAAGCGTCGCCTGAAAGCGTGGGGGCGCGTTGCACGCGCCCGATTGAAACCTGTGAGCGCCGGCATCGCGCCGGCTCCTACTGAAACCGCCGGATCACGCCGGCTTCTCAAAACCGTAGGGGCGATGCCATGCATCGCCCGGTCAAGGAATCAACTTCAAAGAGAAACGGAGTCAATTATGAACGACATCAAGGTCCTTAAATTCGGCGGCTCGTCCGTGAAAAACATCGGACGCATCGAGCACGTCGCCGACATCATCGCAAGCTATAAGCCAGATCCGGTTGTTGTCGTTGTTTCTGCCATGGGTGATACAACCGATCACTTGCTTGGTCTGGCAAGACAATGCACGAAGAATCCAGACCAACGAGAATTGGATTTGCTGCTTTCGACTGGAGAACAAGTTTCAATTGTTCTTTTGAGTCTAATCCTGAAGCGAAAAGGTTTGACAGCGAAATCTTTGACTGGACAACAGGCGGGAATCAGTACCACTGACGACCACGGATCGGCAAGAATCCTCGACATCGACAGCGAATTGATCAAAAAAGAACTTCTCGAGAACGATGTTATTGTCGTCGCCGGATTCCAGGGAGTTACTGACGAAGGTCAAATAACAACGCTTGGACGCGGTGGTTCTGATACCACGGCGGTGGCACTTGCCGCTGCGCTCAATGCAAAGGAATGCGACATTTACACAGACGTGGATGGTGTTTTCACCGCAGATCCAAATGCGATCAAAGAAGCGGTGCCGCTAAAAGAAATCCCATATGCACAATGTGTCACTCTCGCCAAAAATGGTGCACAGGTTATCCACCCGCGCGCAGTTGAGCTTGGCGAGCAATATGACGTCGTTGTGCGCGTAAGAAATACATTCAATCCCTCGAATAGAGGAACCGAGATAAAAGGAGAAAACGAAGTGGAAAGACGAAAACAATTTTGCGGCGTTGCCGTGGATTCGAAACAAGGATTTATCTCAATTTCGAAATCAGAAGAGAGTTTCAACTTACTCAGAGAAATTACTGAATGCATCAATGAATGTGGCATCTCAGTGGAACATATTCGCAAATCAAACTCAATTGAAAATGGTGCTAAATGCGCCACCATTCAAATCTGCTTCCAATACAAGGACGAAGATAGAGTGAGCGATGCTATTTCGGCACTTTGCGGGAAACATGCTGATCTTCGCGTCTGCTCTGAATTGGACCTCTGCAAGGTAACCCTTGTTGGCTGCGACGAACAAGGAAACGCTCCCGCATCGCTTCGAGTAATCGGTTGCCTCGAGTCGAACGATATCGAAGTCAAATCAGTGCGCACCGGAGATCTGGCAATTTCATGCCTCGTCGAAAAATCGAACGCACAAAAAGCCGCAAGACTAATTCACGAAGAGTTCGACCTTTCGAACGACTTCGACTCAACTACCACCGACGAGCTCTGCTTGATTGCATAGGGAAGCAGGCGAGCAGCTGCAAAGTCCGGAGCGCCGGCTTCCAGCCGGCACTAAATGCCGCCAGGATGGCGGCGCTCCCAGTTAAACCCGGGCGACGCATGGCGTCGCCCCTTCAGTAAAGACGCCTGCAATGCGCAGCTACAGTTTAGGTTCGATGGCGAGAACTTCGTGGGGGTCCCAACGAAAGATCGCCTTTACCAGCGGCAGCAACGGATGGTTCAATGCCTTCGAGCTGAAGAAAACTTCGTGCTCGCGCTCTGTTTTAGACATCTCATGAAGCTGCGGAATGAAACGCTCCAAGCCCAAATGGCTGGCATGCTCTGCGGCGCCATCGTATTCCATCACATTGGCGTGCTCCAGTTTTCCAGCAAAATACATGGGCAAAAAATAGCCGATCAGAAAGCACGAAATCGCAACGGTCCTGCCAATCGTCCACATCATGCATTCGCGCCAAAAATTTGGTTTTTCGTTGAGCGCCTGAAGCATCTCACCGACCGTCTGGCGATGCTCCAACTCCTCGCGTTCGATGCGTTGCACGGTGGCGCGCTCCTCAGGATCCCTGAGCGAGCGCCAGTGCCCACTATACGCTAAGGCTGCCGCTAACTCTCCTGAATAAGCTAGTCGAAGCAGTCGTACCAGTTGGCGCCGATGTTCTTGGGTATCCATGAGTACACCTTGACCTGCATAAATTCTATGCCCTTTGAATCTAGTCAAAACTCAAAGTCCTTTGAATTTATCAGTCTTCCACTCTTTAGAACCCCTTTCAGGGGAGCGGCTGTGCTAAAACTGTTGCCTCGGAGGTGCCCATGTTCAACGTTTGTCCGGGTTGCGGAGAGTACAGCGATGACAAAGATGTCATCCCAGTGCCGCCCGTCGCGATCTGCCCACATTGCCAGTATGGCAGCCCATTTGCGCTCTTACCGCTATTCATCGTCACCGGCGCGAGCGGCTCGGGAAAAACAACGGCAGCACTGAAACTGTCGCGCAAAATGAAGGAAGTGGTCGTGCTAGACCAGGACATTTTGTGGAATGAAACTTTCGACACGCCGGACGACAATTACAAGACGTTTCGAAATACTTGGCTGCGCATGGCGAAAAACATCAATCAGGCAGGGCGTCCCGTAGTGCTCTTCGGCAGCGCCATTCCGGAGCAGTTCGAAAAATTGAATGAACGCCGATACATTGAAAAGATTCACTATCTGTTGCTTTATTGCCAGACAGAAGAACTGACCAATCGACTCAAAGCTCGCCCGCATTGGCGCGAATCGGGATCAGAAGAAAACTTGAAAAATATGGTCGAATTCAACAATTGGTTGAAGGAAAACGCGGAAAAAACAGAACCGAAGATGACGCTGCTCGACACTACGACAATGGACGTCGCAGACACTGTTGAAGCAATCCAGAACTGGGTTTCGGAAAGACTGCCTAAGCAGTAGCAGAAATTGCAAAAGAATCAGAATCGTTCGATTGGAAACATAATTCAGGGTATGTTCACATAAGAATGTTTGGATAGTTAAACTTGCCGACAAGCTGGAGATGACGATCAACATTGCAACGGCCGTTAGAGGAAGCGACTTTGACAGCATTGAAAAGCTGTGCAAAGACAAAGAAGCGAAGTTGAACAGCTGACTATGCTGCTGCCTGCGATTTCGCATCAATAGGCAATCTAATGAAAATCGACAGCTCATCCTCACCATGATTAATGATAGTTCTACCGCCGTGTTGGTGAACAATCAAGCGCAGAAGGTCCGAAGCCAAGCGTCCGCGCGCACTGGCAGTATTCAGCGCTTCTCTGCTGCATTCTCCACCAGGCGCTGTCACAGTCAGGCTCACTTCATTCTTCGAATCACCAACAGACACCGCCAGAGATGACTTGCTTGGAGCAAACTGAGCAATATTGATGAGAACAGCCGTCAAGGCTTGAACCAAACGGGCGGCATCGACTGAAACTCTTGTCTCAGCACAGTCAATCGAAACTTCGATTTCCTTCTCCCTAGCAACATCTGCGACATTACCAGCCACCTTCTGTAAAATCGCATCCATTGAAGCTTCTTCTTTTACGACCAAGCTCTTGCCTGATTGAATTTTCTCTACGTCGAGTAAATTCGTCAGCAAAGCAATCAAGTCAGTAATACTGCGCTTAACTCTGATCACAACAGTCTTTCCATGATCGTTAAGAGGTCCGAAAACACCTGCTTCCATTAAGTCAGCTTTGGCGAGCAGCGACGTAAGCGGCGTTCGAAACTCATGACTTGTGAGAGCAATTAGTTCTTGCTTGTATTGCTCGAGTTTTGTCAGTTTGTTTGCAGCATCATAAAACGATTGTTCGACGAAACCAATTTCATCCCTGTCTTCAGATGGTGGCAGCAAGGGTTCCCGCGCCTCGAGCCGCTTTGTGTTATCCACGATTCTACGCACGCGAGCCGTAAGTCCGCGAATGGTGAAAATTCCATATAAAATGGAAACAATGATTACGCACACACCTGAAGCAAGAGCAATGTTCCCCACCATCTGACGCATCTCTGTTTTTGCCCAAACATTTCGCTCAACAAGCTGTCTCTCCTGCCTCGCTGCCTGCTCTAGTGGAACGACAACCTGAGCCATTTTACGCTCTGTTTCGCTCATAGCCTGGGGTCCAAAATATCGCTCTACTAGAAGATCCGACTCAGCCCTCATGATCTCGTCTTGCATCTGAAATTGCTCTTGAACCATTTTGTCGAGCGACTCTACGTCCTTCGCCAAAACGCTTTCCGACGCGCTGACCTCTCGCAACTGATCAACAAGCGCTCTCACCAAGTAGCGCCCTTGATCGTTGCGCGCTTGGAGTTCTGTTGTCGGCGTGATGTTATAAAAAATTGCGCACAAATTTGAACGCATTAGCTCATCCATAAGCTTCGCATGAAGACTGGTGATTTGGCTAAATCGGTGGATTTCATTCACGTTATTTCGAACAGATCCAATCACATTCCATAGCGCACCAATCGTGACCAACTGCACGATTAAAGGAAGGAGAACAATGACTAAACTACTCTGCCATAACGTCGAGTGATAGGCTTTTCCATGAACTTGCTGAGGTTCGATTTCATCATCCGCTTTTGCTGAGGCTTCTACGACTTTATCAGGTCTGACGCTTAGCCTCTGCAGTCCGACTTGCTTCTTCTCAATGCTCTTCGCTCTGCTTTCCGTTGATTCCAGAGAAACGGGCAGAGAGAACCAAAATGTTGAACCTGCACCGAGCTGAGACCTGAAACCCATTCGCCCCTGCTGTGATTCGACAAGTCTTCGACTTATTGCCAATCCAAGCCCAGAGCCGCCTTTCTCGACACCGTCAGAGTGCGAAACTTGTTCGAAATGTCCAAAGATTTTCTGTTGAAACTCTTCCGGAATTCCTGTTCCGTGATCGATTACGGAGAGCTTTCCAAACTGATTCTCCTGAGTTACTTCGATCTCAATCTTCGATTTGCGAGGAGAAAACTTGATTGCATTGGTAAGTAAATTGAGCGCAATCTGTTGTAGGCGAGCAGGGTCACCAATAACAGAGACTTCCTCTATGCGCAAGACAATCTCCACTCCCGCTTTCTTCGCATAGTCCTGAACGGTATCTGCTGCGGTTCTTGCAATGTCAGCCAGATCGACACTTACATACTCAAGCTCCCATCCAATTCTGCTTATCTTGTCGAGACTAATGAGGTCTTTGACCAGAGAACGCAACCTCGCAACTTCGAGCATAGAGCGCTCAATACGCTCGTTTCCATTGGCATTCAGCTCTTCAAAACCATTCGCCTTCATGTCCACAAGATAGTCGTTAATTTGGTTGAGCGGCTGTTCCAGCTCTTGCGCAACGATTCGGGCAGTTTGAGATTGAAACTGTTCCGCTTCCTTGATTTTTCGATTGGTATCGGTGATAGCCTCATTCAGAGCCGCGATCTCATCGGTTCCTCCCATTGGCTCAACCTCAATGTGCTCACGTTCCATCGCCTTAATATTGTTGACGATCTTCTTCAGGCGAACTGCAATGGACCGGCTAAAAAGCAAACCGGCACCGACACTCACCAGTATCGAAGCTATCAAGATCAACCAAATGGTGCGCTTAATTGCTGCTTCTTTCTTCTGCGATTCGCGTAGCAATCGCGATTGGTTGCGATCAAGTTCTTCAAAAACTCTGCCGAGATTCCCTCGGCTGCTATTGAGAAAAATATATTCTCTCCCGGACGTTTCACCGCCAAAGAAATCGCGCAGCCGCTCTGCGCGTGGCATATCGATAGTTAATCGAAAGGCGACCCGCTGCTGCATCCCGGTCATCCACTGCTGACGCAAGATCTGAAGTTTTACCTTGTCATTTTTCCAGAGGCGGCTAAGACCATTGAAGGCATTGCGTTGCAAGTCCTGAATTTCGAACATTCTCTTCTTGTACTCAGGGTTCTGAGAAGCGCGGAACAACGCATAATACAGAAAAACTAGAGCTTCAGCTGTACAAATCTGATTTCGAAAAACCAATGTTTGCGAAGTTGTTCGCTCTGATTTCTCCAGGTTATCCAAGCTCTCCACAGAGTTCAACAATAGGCTAAGGAAGCCAATTTGAAATATCACGGGGATTGCAATTGCTATGACGACTTTGTGAGCTAGCTTGAGTCTCATAGCAGCCCTCTATCTCAAAACATCGGTCATGAAATCGACGTCTTTGCTGCCCTTTGCATAATCTTTTGCTGCAAGATCCTTCCGTCCGAGTCGCTCGTAAGCCTTTGCTCGCGCGCCATATCCCATGGGTTCTTTCGGATTGATACGAATCACATTGGTGTAATCGTCAGCGGCTTTCTGATATTTGTGTTGCTGAAAGTAGACGTCGCCTCTTCCCTTGTACAGCCAGACGCCTGTCTTATTGAGCGCAATTCCTTTGGTAAAACACTCGATCGCCTCGTCGTAGCGCTTGAGCTGATAGTTGATCTCACCGAGCATCTTGTAATACTCTTCGTGAGGCGAAACTGCAATTGCCTTTTTCAAGTCCCCAATCGCAGCATCAAACCTTTCAAGATTCGCGTCACAATCAGCCATCATGCGATAGAGCCAGGCTTTCTGCGCATTTGGCTCCAGAGCAACGGCTTTCTTCAAATCAGCAAGTCCAAGTTCGTACTGTTCAGCCGCAATGTAATACTTCGCGCGCGTTGAGTACAAACTTGCAGCTTTCGGCGATTTCTTAATCGCATCCGTTATTACGCGAATCGCATCATCACGGTGCCCGCTTCTGGAAAGCATCTCCGCAGTATCTTCGAGTGTTCGTGCGAAAACGGCGACGTTGGATAAAACGCAACTCGCAGCGAGCAGTGGCAATAGAAATTTTCGGGCCGAACCGGTCATGGGGATAACAGAAAGACAAGAGATAATACATTTTATCTCTTTATTCCAGTTTTGTTCGCCCAAATACGTTCAGTCGAACGGAAAGCCTCTTTCTTTGAAAAGCGGCCGTATATTGCTACAGTCCAGCAATAAATGAGACGGACCCGATGCTAATCCCACCGCAGAGCGAATTCCACGTGAAATCCTCTGTCGCGCAGTTCACATGTTGACGGCATTGATTGGCGCGTGCAGGACATGAACTTGATCAGGACTGTAGTCGCTGATAATCGAGCAGGCATTAAATGGATCCATTGCCCACTGCCCTGTTGACGATTGGTTGTTGTATATGACCTTATTGCCGTTCTCATCAATGCCGACAATGCCGATGTGCTGCTTAGTTCCTCCTCCATCTGCGTAGATGATGTCGCCTGGTTGTGCAGTCTCAGCGCCAGTGGATTCAGTCCAGCCGTTTGCCTTCATTTGGTTTGATAGGTCAATCACGCCGGCACTATTGGCATAGTTATAGCCACCCTCCTGCAAAATCTTCGATACGGAAGCGGCACAACCGAGGTTACCTCCTTCGCAAGCTCCGGCAAACTGAGTTTCTGCCCACAGCTGTCGCCCTTGCGCTCGCTCGGACAAACTCATCAAACGAGTGTCACCTTTGCTCTTGCCGTCCCAGGGTACGGCAGCAACATTTTCCCGAGTACGACCACCACCGCTATCTCCGCCGCCCCCTCCACGGCCGCCTCCACCTCCTCCTCGATATCCGACGTCACCGCCGCCACCACCGCCTCCGCCGCCTCCATAGCCGGCGTCACCACCACCTCCGCCTCCACCAGAACCGCCATTGTAGGCAGCGCGCTGCATACTACCGGCGTCCGTTCCAGATGCGTCGGCGTCAGCACCGGCAGCTCGTGCAAGCATTTCCATCACTTCCTGCCATGTTCGGGGAAATGGCATATTCGGGTGAAACTTGCCAAAGATGTCCAAAATAGATTGAATAGCGCCCTGCAATTCAGGAGCAACATCCCCGGCATTCGCCTGTATTTCGATGTTCAACGGCTGACCCGGTTTCAGCGGTGCAGCATTCGGATTCTTCACCATCTTTCCTTGTGCATTGAGAAAGAAGTCTGGTTGTCTGCCCGATTGCTGATTTTGAGCTTGCGTTGTGAAGTCTATATCTGATGCAGTCTTGAACGCGTCTTCGAATTGCGCAGGTGTTTGATCACCAGCATTCGCAACGCCCAGTTGCTGAAAGATGTCACCAAACGCAAGTTGAGATGGTTCGAGCCCTGGCAGTCTATCGCCAAAAGGCAGTTGCCACGCCGAACTCGCAAGATCTCCCAAAACAGGATTCATCCCTGGTGGCATCTGTAATAGGTTTCCATCAAAAGGTGGCATGCGGGACGTTTCCTGTTTCTTACAAAACGGCGTTCATCAACAGTAATCAAAAAAAACGCAATGAGTCCGGAACGTTTTGTGTATTTTTTGTTTAAACAAACTCTTGCGAAAGCTTCGCAAAATTCAAAACTGCACTAACTCCAGATTTTCGCGGAAGTGCATAATAACAGCACTTCCGCAATTGCACACAAGATATGTTGATAGCGAAACATTCTATGGTCCAATCTCCAGCACAGGAAGAACTGAGGCACCGCCGCTAACACCAACGATTGGTTCTGCAACGCTTGACGGACCGGAAGGACGCACTTCTGTTCCATATCCTCCACTTGCACTTATTCTTACGGTCGGCGGTTGAAACTCGGGTAGCGGCCAAACATAGTCATTGTCTCTTCTGCGATCGTTATCACGTTTGGGCGGACGAGGAATCACTTCATCCCCTATAGGATCACAATCACGCGGAGGTGTTTCGCCGCCGCCTTCGTTGCCAGGCTCACCGCCCTCGTTTCCGGCCTCGCCTCCCTCGTTACCGCCTTCACCACGCTGGTTGCCGTTCTCACTGTTGTTATTTCCGTTCTCACTGTTGCTATTGCTAGTGCCGCGATTGCCCCTAGCACTAACGCTATCTCTTTCATTGTCGCGATTTACTTTGTCGCTAATACCACCGCCGTCGTTTGCATCCTTCTTATCGCGTGAACTGTCGCCACCGCCTTCGTTAAATCCGCCCATAATATGGTTCTCCTTTTGACACTCAATTTTTCAATCTGTACTCATCGAATAGAACTCAATCACTAAATAGCGATTGCTCCTGTTCCATCGACCAGAACGTAGGCGCAGTGTATGTGCGGCCGGCCGACAAACTTCGGAATGTTTTGTGAATTTTTTGAGTAAGGTCGCTCAAGTTTGCATGACAGAAATGTTCGTCTGCAAACGGCTTTCGCTGCAGCGCTACGAAGCCGGCAACCCATATATAGGTCCGGGCATCGGCCATACACAAATTTTGCACAATTTGGTCCGGATTTGTTCCGGCACCCATCGATAAGATGCCGTCATACCCCACCCCCCAGTTTTTACTTCAGGCAATCAGCCAGCGAAGTTTTACTAATAGGAGTACGTCTAATGACCACTCGCAGTCCTGCAGAAGATTTCGGAACAGTACTGGACAGAAGGACCGGCGGAGACCACGGCACCGCAGCCGTTGCTGCCGAAGCGTATGCACCAGGCGCAAGCGCTGAAATTAAGAAGACCGGCGCAGAACAACTCAACCAGTCGCTTCAAAATAGTGGTCTCATCCCTGGAGTCGATATCGTCGGCGTTCTCGAAGATACCAATCCGAACGACAGCTTGATTCAAGTTGAGATCACGCCGCAGAATGCCAATGGTGCAGGCAAAAGCTCCGCAACTTACGATGCAGAATCACATGTTCTGCAATACGATCGTCCCGCTCACCTCCCAGGCAATCAGGGAAATGAACATGTATACATCAATATGGTGACAGGACAAGAGAATGTAGTAAGTGATCCACGCCAAGATGGCACTAGAACAGTCTCGACCCGCGCTAACGCAGGTGACAATGCTTACACGAATGCCACTGTTAACGCGAACAATCAAGTGACCGCTACGGAAGGCGTCGATGCCCAGGGGCACCCATTGCCGAAGCGCGAGTATCGCTACGGACAAGACGGCAAGCTTTCAGGTGTCATCGAGGGCGGAAAACCCCTGGACGTCCCCGCTGGTGCCGCAGTGAATCTGGATCCACGCAAAGGACCGGTTGGCGAGATTTCCTACCCCAAACAAGTTCCTGGCGTTCAAGAAGGACCAGTTCAGGTCAAGCTAAACCCTGATGGAACCAGCTCTATGACGATGCCGGGTGAAAACGGACGGACCTACAATATCGGTCGCGACAACAAAATTTCCTACACGCCGAAAGATGGAGACAACCTTTGGAACATAAGCAAGGATATCGCGAAACTTCAAGGCAACGCGAATCCGACTGACCAAGACATTCAGAGAATGGTTGATAAGATTGGATACTCAGGTGTAGGTGGCGATGCAAACAAGTTAAACACTGGCGAACCAATTACGTTTGGCGAAGCACCGGACCATGGTGACGACACTAACCTCAGAGGTTTGTTACCAGGTGAAAAGCCGTATCCGAATGGAGTCCAAAACGTCAACGGGAAGCTAATGTTTAACGGACATGAACTACCAAATGCCAAGCCAGATACCGAAATCAAACCAGGAGAAAACGGTAGCGTCACCTACAAGGATGGAAATCGTGAAATCACTATGTGGCCGCCAAAAGAAGGAGACACGGTTCCCGTCGTTAAGTATGACTACGGAAACGGGCATGTTGAATTCAAACAAGGCACCCGTAGCATTTGGACAACAGATGGACACAAATGGTGGGCTGGAAGCGATGGACGTGATCAAGTAAGCGTTGATACGCCCTGGCAAGAGGGTTTAGCGCGAGGAGAAATCCGAGTAGTTGATGGTGACACTGACTATGTATTGGGTGGCAAAGCGACACCGGGCCATCCTGACGGATGGGTAAGCTAATCGGTTTACGCTTTCCCTACTCCATCAACTTATCGACCAACTGAGTCTCGTTGTAGTAAATACTACAGCGAGACTTTTCCTTTGCATGAGACAAATTTGCACCTTCTTGTTCAGACAGATTCTCTCTGCACGCGCTCGTGGTGCAGTTTAAACACGAAAGTGTTTGGGCTGCACTCTGCATAGACACAATCAGCAGATTGCACATCCCCACAATCAACAAGGCAGCCTCCCTAAGGAGACCGCCTTGTGAGCGACGAAAACGAATCTGACTAAGAGCCGTGCAAGACGCTTTCCAGCAACTCTAATTTTTTAGATATGCTTTCCAGATTTATCAGATCAAGGTCTAGAAGAAGTTTCTGGTCTGCCAACGCAAACTCTCGGTCTGAGGCCTCAGCCAGTGGCTTTAGAGGCACGCCGCTCTGGGAGGCAATTTCTGCAAGCGAAGCTGCACTCACCTCTTGTTTGACTGCAAAGACCATCTTGGGTCCACAATTACCTTTCCAAACTGTGAGGTTGCCTTTGAAAATCCTGCTGAAAGCCAAACCGAGACGTCGACGCTTTTCTAGGTTGACCAACTCACGTTGGCGTTGCGCGCGTAGCAAATCGCCGTCAAGAATGAAGTCTTGCAATGCCATTTGCTCGTTGATAGCAACTTCTCCACCAACAGTGAGTTTTAGCCGGCGAGCTTCTTGAATCAAGTCGTCAGAGAACGCGGCGCAACAGGTTTGGGTCCACGGCTTGAGCGCAGATGTTATTGTCCATGCGAAAACCGATTGAAACTCAGCGTTGGGTCTCCACAGCGATGGTGTAGAACCGATGCGAAGAAACCCTTGAGACGACGAGCATTCAACAACGATTGAATTGCTTTCCGCCGCCCAGCTTGTGAGAATCTCGGAGCGCTGTGCTGACAATCGAACGCCGAGTGGATCGTGAAGAGATGGCGAAACGAAGCATACACTGTCAGTAACTCCGTAAGAGCTAAGTATGTCTGTTCGCATTCCTTCTTCATCAACTGGAATTTCCACAATCGACATTGTATTCAAATCCAATATCGATGCAATATCAAGTGAACCTGGAGCTTCCATAACGCAGGTCGAACGTCCTTTCGTCGTAAGGCGAACAATGAAATCAATACATGATTTGTAGTCAGAAAAAATGATCAAATTCTCGGCAGTGCAGTTGACACCGGAATCACGTTTCAACTGTTCGCAAAGCACTTCGCGGAATGACACCAGTCCACAAGAATCTTGATCCAGCCTGGCTCGCTTCGCAGACTGCTTGCGAAGTGTCTTCAAATATTTGTGTGTCAAATAGTTCTTGTTATAAGTACCTTGCGGCGCAACATCGTCAGAAGGCGGACGAAAGTCTAGCTGCTCACCACGGGCATCTCCATCGCAGTCAGCGTCCGAATTGCCGTTCGCGACGACCATACTTCGATACTGGTCTGCGTGAGTTAGTGGTGAGGCACCACTTCGTGGCAGCACATAAATACGCTTGCGTTCTTCCGCAGAAAGATAACCATAGCCAGTCAGTTTCGAAATTGCTTTGGAAACTGTTTCTCGCGACACGCCCAACATGGAAGACATGTTGCGCAGAGACGGCAGACGCCCTTCGCAAACATCTTCCAATTGCCCATCATCAAGAGCTTTCTTTATGAGGAAGAATATTTGATCGTGTAAAGGCGCTGATGCCTGCGAGTTCAACTCATTTGCGATTGACCGTAACGATACACTCTTCGAAGGTGCTTGCGAAGCATCTTGCGAATGACTGACACCGACCACGGTGCCTACATATGCTGCTGGTTGAAAAACATTTTGATTTGCTGATGAATATTCCACAAATGTCACCACGTCAAAAAATTAGCCGCCCCGTAAATGCACCGCGGGGGCGGTCGAAACCGCCCCTCGGTGTATCATCCCCTTCACACTTTCAATTTGTTTTGGCTGGGCTAAAGCGCAACTACCAATGTCGATATCCTATGGAAAATGCAGGTACAAATCTGGAATTATTTGTTCATTTTCCGTGTATGCGAAATCTATACGCTGACGCATATTTCCATCGCGCAACTAGCAAGATACTCATCCACGTTGCTTGCTAAAGGCAGCGCCTTGATAGTATCTCTATAGTCGAGGAACTCTAGAAATGGCTGTTCTGGAGTGCTTTCCGCGTGATACATCTCAAAGATTTGCTTACCGATTGTTTTTACAGCAGACATTGTTTCGTTGTCAGAACTCATGCTGACACCTCAGCATTTTGCTTTATTTCGGCAGCTACCGTTTGAAATAAATCCAAAAGCAGATTCACTTCCGGCAAGATTCCGGCAGTAACAAGACTCGCACTTGCAGATGCTGCCACTGCACTTGAGTTGAATTGAGCACTTGATAAGAACAACTCAAAATCCCAGGGGCTGGAAGCAATTAGAGTCGTTCCGGCAAACAAAGAACCTTCGGTAGCAATCTCTTTCATCTAAATAGCCTCCGTTAGACGCCTCGCAAGGCGCCGGAGTAGAATCGGGGTTTGGGGGGAGCGGGCACAGCTCTCACTGTGCAACCATATTAACGGCGGTGGTCGGAAGATTTCTGGAACAATTTGTGCATTTTTTGTGAATGCAAAATCTGGCTGGTCCAGGCAATGTTATTCGCATCTGGACGGAAGTTCGGCAACCTATATAAAGGTGCAAAACGATAGGCAATCTGTTCCAGCAAACGCAAAGAGAAAAAGCAAAACAATTGGGCACCACGTAGGTGCCCAATCGGGTATTGGTGTCAAACAGTAATGAAACGATATCGGTAACGGGATCAACAAATCCGGAACAATTCGTGCATTTTCTGTTTACTTCAAACGTGTCAAGCGATGCACGAAATTTACACAAATAATTCCAGATTATTGAAGGGGATCTAATCTACAGTTTGCTTGAGGTTTTCCCATGAGCAACACGTCGTCTTCGCTCTCCGATTTCGCCCTTGCTGACCGCTTGGCGCCACGTGTCGCCGAATTCGCAAGTCTGCAAAAGCCGCCAGAATCACTCAGCTTTGTCGAAGTGATGAAGGAGCAAAAGCAAAACGCTCCTGCAGATCAGCAAATCTCTACCAGCCCATTTACTCAACTAGCGAACTACCTCAAGTCACTCCCAGAGAATCAGAAGGTAGATGCGGCAGCACTTCTTGAAGTTGCAAAAAGTACCAAAACCTTCAGTGCGCTCGAACCTCTTATTGGGAACGCGAATAGTTTGACGCGAATCGGAAATCAGATTGAAATCCAAAGGCGAAATGCCAGCACTGTTCCAATCGAACGGGACATCCTTGAAGGCAATGCTTCTGCAGACAGTTTGCAAGTCGACAAAAACATCTCGTTTACAGTTGCGCCCGATGGAAAGAGCTTTCGAGACGTTAACGGATTGTCTCTGTCTGTTTCCGCTTTCGGTAGCGACAAAGCAATTCGAATGACGCAATTCGATTTGGCAGCAGGAGCAAACGATCAGCCGGCAGTAGTCGCGCACATTGAGAATCCCCTGCCTAGCGGAGCGAGGGACATTCTATCTATGCCTGAAACCATAGCTATTCCCATTGAATCTGAGAATGGGAAACTAAAACTTCCTCAGCCGAGCAGTATTTTCCATGCCACCGCAGAAAGTGCAGGTGGTAGCCTTCCAGGTTTGCTCTTTTCCGATGCGTTTCAAGATCTGGGTGACATTTCCAAATTCGCTGAGAACAATCCGAAGTGGATTCACGATGTTATCAAACCAATGTTCGAGGAAGTGAAGAGACAGGCAGGAAGCCACTCAACTGGTAATCGAGCTGGTGAGGCTAATGTGCATCCACCAGCGATCAATGATCGCGTATCTACTGGAACAAACAACAACTCATCCGCAGAAAGCACCAAGCAGGAAGGCGATAGTGCAAATCCGGGAAGCGACGATAAGGGAAGTGACAAGAAAGGAAGTGACAAGAAGGGAAGTGAACTCCAAGAGATCAAACCCCCTGGTGACTACGAACAAACGGTCACAGTAGACGGCAGAGAGCGCAGCTATTCACTGCATGTTCCGCCCGGCTACGACGGTTCCAAGCCGATTCCTCTTCTTCTGATGCTTCACGGTCGCGGAGGTGACGGAAAGGAGTTCGCAGCTCGCACGCGCATGAACGAAAAAGCCGACAAAGAAGGCTTCGCTGTAGCCTACCCGAATGCAACAAAATGGCTGGGAAGAAAAGACCTCAGCGCTTGGGATGCAGCAAATGGGCTAGTACCTCCCGGCGCACGCGCCAATGATTTGGAGTTTCTCCGACAAGTAATTGACCGCAGCCAATCGCAGTTGGACGTCGACCCGAAGCGCATATTTATGATTGGACACTCAAGTGGCGGCATGATGACTTATCTTGCGGCTAGCGAGATGTCCGACAAGCTTGCTGCCGTCGGCATCGTCAGCTCAGCGATGAGCGGAAAGGAGCCGAAGCCGGAATTTCCAGTTTCAGTCATCAGCACTCACGGAACCGATGACGAAGTCATTCCAATAAAGGGACTGCAAGGAGTTCCGCCAATATTGTCCGAACTTGGCATTCCAACATTCAACACTCCAGAATTCGCGACTGATTTTTGGAAAAGACAGAATGGAATAACAAGCAATGGCACCGTTAAAGTGGAAGGAGACGTTACTGAAAGACACTTCCAAAATAGCAAGAACGGAACTGCCGTTGAACAAATAACCATCAAAAACAGTGGTCATACGCCCGATGATAAATTCAAGGTGTATGACAAAATCTGGAACTTTTTGAAGGAACATCCGAAGTCGAAAGGCGATGTTGCGCCATCGAATGATCCGAAAGAGCTGATCGATGTCAGAACAAATCCTCTGCAAGGTGTTTTAGACAACATTCAAAAGCGTGGTGCAGACGGGATCGCTGATGATGTGGCGAAACTTTATACGCACGCGGCCATGTTACCTAACGGCTCAATTTATCCAGCAAAGATCCTTGCGGATGCCGAAGATAAACTTGGCAGCAAGTTGCAAACGCCAATCACAGACTTTATTGAAAACAGCACAGAGCTGTCAAAAACTGGAAACCAGATTGAGCTTAAGACAAACGGACCCAGTGAGTTCGCAATACACCAGAAAGCAGGAATCGGCACTATCGAGTCGCTCACGCTGGACGATGTCAAATTCAATCTCGACAGCGAAAAAGGCAATCCAAAGCTCAACAACATCGAAGGAGTTTCTCTCGATGTTCGTGCACTTGGTCGTAGTTTCAGAACGAACCTGAATAGCCTAACGGATGTGGAAGACGACAAAGGCCGGCACACTTACAACTTCAATCTCGAAAATCCTGTTCCGAAGCCACTCAGGTGGCTAATGCTCGCGCCTTCCAGCATTAACGTAGGAATGAAGGTCGACAACAACGGCAATGTAAAAGTCGGAAATCAGAAGGAAGTGATGAATGAACTGCTCGGAAGAAATCCAATAACACGCGGATACATAGACGAATTCGGTGACATCGCAAACTTCATCAGAAATCCCGGCAGCGAAGCACTACCGGCTCTGCGTCGAGACATTGGAATAACAACAGGTTTAGTAGGACTTGGGATGCTATCGCCAAGATACAAGATTCCGATGAGTATCGCAGGCGGATTGATCGCTGCCCCTGCTGTTATTCACTTCGTACACGAGAAAGCATCCGCCACCAAAACGCCAAATCAGTAAAGACAAATCGGAGTAAAACAAAATGCCGCCCTATTTGGAAAATCCCACACCACCAGCGGTTGAACCAGCTCCAGCAACGCTGCAGCCAGAGTTTCCGCCACCTCCGAGTGCGCCTCCAACAAGGCCGCTCGACGCCGGCATGGTTCCGCAGCCAACTGAAGCAGCTGCGCCTCAGCCAGGGTTAGTTCCACCCCAAGCGCTGTCGCAAGGTGAAATACCGGTGCCTGCGCTTCCTGGTGGAAATGCAGCAAATGAGGCCACCACGCAAGCAGTTCAAGAAATCAAAAAGGACTTGGGAAAGAAAGGTCCTATCGAACTTGATGATCACGTGCGCCAAGAGATTTTTCAAACGTTGGACGAATTGCGTTCAAACAGTAAGAACTTCGAGCAAGACTTGATGCTGGTAAACGCCAAACTTCAACAAGAAGGCTATTTGCCAAATCTTTACATCAGCGAAATTGAGCCGGGCGAGCAAGTCGCGGCGGATAAACTCATCGGTCCTAACAGCAAAGATGGTTTTCACATAGATGCCACGATGACCCCTCCTGCTCCGACCGGAGGAGAAATCGATTTCTCACCGCCGCAGCATGAAGCTCCCGCTCCAGACCAAAATCAACAAGCCTGGCACCAAGCCAACCCTGGCAATCCTGTTGGCAGCACTGGCGCAGAACCGAACATCGGGGGCAGCACTCCAATTGGAGACGGTGCAGTTGAGAGCAATCCTGTAGACATGCCGGCAATGGGTACGCCAGAGTTGATGTCTCAAATCGAACAGGCGTTGGAGCTTCTCAATGCACAACGTGCCGCACAAGGATTGCCACCAATCGAAGCAACGCCCGAGAACATGCAAGCGATTCTGAAGATTATCGAGAAGGAAAGCGGCGGCAATCCGAATGCGCAAAACAACTCCGACAGTAACGCCGCAAAAGGTGATCCATCCAGAGGTTTGATGCAAACCATCGGTTCAACATTCAGCTCGTATCACGTGCAGGGAACCAGCAATAACATCTTCGATCCAGTTGCAAACATTGCAGCCGGAGTGAACTACGCAGTAAGCAGATACGGCTCGCTGCAAGAGGTGCCTGGTATCAAAGCCACTGCTTCAGGAGGTGCATACGTGGGCTACTAAGTGAATACGCAAATTATTCACAAAACAGTCCGTTCTTTTTAACCGCAAAAACGTAGAGTCATAGTGGCGATTTGCCAGTTTATTGTGATTCACGTTTACTAGAAAAAGAAGGTACTGTATGTACAAGAGTGGCTCCTCATCGGACTTCCCTGCCAATCCGGCAGATAGTGCTCCAGTAGCAGATTTTGACATTGACATGACCAACTATGCTTTCAATTCGGACCACGCACGTATTGCCGCGCCATCAGAAACGACTGCGCAATATTTGCCGCAAGGTCTTGTTATAGATGTATCGCCACCGTTGAATATGTGCCCCGCTATCGCAGACTCGCTGCCTGAGAATGCACATGAAACAACACAAGTAGTCGTGAAAGCGCCTCTTTCAAGTCCACAGAGGACAATGTTCTAAGTCCGACGACACGAGCCACTTCGTAGCCGAAAAACATAAGTTAATGCGCCGACAAAGCAAGCATCTTGGATGCTTGCTTTGATCATTGGAGGAGAGATCAGATAACGACTGCTTGATAGCGACTGCTTGAGATAGCGACTGTTCGAGATAGCGACTACTCGAGATAGCGACTGCTCGAGTTTTTGTAGGGGCGGCATACTTGCCGCCCGCGCGAAAGGCGCATGCAATGCGCCACTACGCGGACAGAAAATAAATACCACCCCGCAGATTTCGGTGCGGGCGAGCCGCCCGCGCTCCCAGAACTTTAGTGCGAGCGAGCCGCCCGCGTGAAAGGCGCATGCAATGCGCCGGCTACAATACCTTGTACACAAACAACTACCGGGACTCACAAATTGCTTTGTAGAGCGTCCCGGCAGCGTCGGCTTCGGGAAATTAGCAGTTGGGTTCTACTGAAGGGTCGACGCCATGCGTCGACCGTCTCAATATGCGGTCGACGCATGGCGTCGACCCTTCATTACTGTCCCTATCGAGCGAGGTCAACAGGCACAACCAACTGAGCATTCGCAGGTATCATGTTCGGATCAGCGTAGCCATTTGTTTTGGCAAGCTGATCGATCACAGCCTGGAGGTTCGCTGGATCCGGTTGTCCGGGTTGAACACGAAGAGCCTTTCGAGCAATCTCAGTCAGATTGGTTCCTTCTGCGATTGTATATTCAGCGTGTGTGTCTTTTCTGTTTGGATCGGCTGCATCCGCTGGCGCTCCAGGCACTTGCTTGTAGCCGTCTGCGTACTGAACAGGCAGATCACCTATCGTGCCCGTTTGTCCGGCACCCAATGTTTCAGCCCTGTTCAAACCAGCGATGGCAACAGGAGTTCCATCGGGATTCGTACCGGCGAGGTCAACAGCAGCGGCAGGGTTATCCGGCGCGAGTATGACGTTTCCAGTCTTGTCGTATATGACCTTTCGTAGCTTGTTCGGGTCATCAGGATGTGCATCATCTTGCACATAGAATCCGAAATTGCCGTCCTTGTCTAAGAATGGTGCTTTTCCATTCCATGGTTCCGGAGCTGTCCAATCCGCATCTCCAGTTTTTGTTCTCACAGTCCAACCGTCCGGGGTCTTGCGATACTCGCTCAACATGCCGTCTTTATTGGTTTGATTGAACGCATCCAGGTGTCCACTCTGGTCCCAGTGAAAACCACGAGATCCACCGTTGTTTCCATCATATCTCTGGATAACACCGTTCTCTACATTCTCTTGAGATGCGGCTAACACTGGAGGTTTCGATGAATCAACCGCACCATATATAGTTTCAAACTGCTGCCGCCTGTTTTCTCCAGTGATACCAAGTTGGTTTTCCAAATCCGCGATGGTGCCCTGGCTAATAATGTCTTTTCCAGAGTCTTTCAATATCTGCAGATTCTTCTTGTAGATTTCAGCATCCTTTGCTGTCATCCCCTCTAAGTCTGCCTTAGCGCTTCCAACATTGTCCTGAATATCTTGTATGTAAGCGGCGAGATCTCCATCGCCAACTTGGTCATCAGCACCGGCATGGAACCACTTAAATATTGGATTATTCGAGGAATCTACAGCAAATGTATCAAGCTTGTCGATAAAGTCCGGACGAACTGACTCGATTGCATAGAGTGCCTTTAGTGTTCTTGCGTCGTCGGCAGCAGTATGAGAGTTCTTCGCATCAGTCTCAGATATATGACCGGAAGTGCTGTCGGCGACATTGACACCTTCACTGTTGATCACTGCCACCTCGGGTAACAAGGGATCGCCGGCTAGTCCACCGGACAGCGCAGTGATGTACCTGTTGTAATCAGCAGGTGTTGAAAAATCATGTCGAGCATCGGCCATCTCACTTCTTAGATCTCGCTGTTTCTCCTCTTCAGGAGCAGCTTTGATCACGGCAATACTTTCTTCCGCGGCCTTCTGTTGTGGTGTAGTGTCAGTAGCTTCTGGTGGCATTGTTCGTACTCCAATGCGGACTTCCCATGAACCGCGCTTGCTAAAATTCCGGGCAGCTGAAGGCTGCGTTGTTACTGTATCGCCGCAAAATGAACAACTCCGGAAAATCTTGTGACTTTTTTGTTTATGCGCTTGCTATTGCGGAAATCCGAGTCCCCACGGTGCCTTCTTCAGCAACTCGCTGTTGTCCTTGTTTCGTGACTCTGAGCGATTGCTCGGTGCACTGCCACTCTTGCTTGGCTCGTTGATGTCTTTGTCTAACTCATCAAGATCCAATGAATCGTCACCCATGAATAACTGAATCTCGTTGGCGACCGGTTTATAACCACTGGGAACTATGAAATCTTTAGCTGTGGCCTTCGTTTTGATTACTGATTGCGTATCTATCGAAAGCATCTTTCGTCCATCGTCAGCTATTCGCGAAATTCGCAGGGGAAGCGGCGCTTGCTTTAGCTTTCGCTTTTTTGGACCACAAAGTTCGAAGAGGTCTTTCTCTCTAGTTTGAGAAATTTTTGCAACGATCGAGATAAAGGCTTCAGGAATGGTCAGCTCAGTAGAAGCCCAAATTTCTGAAGGAAACACAATCATGTCCGGATACCCCATTCTGAGTGCTCTTATGCGCATCTCCTTAAACAAGGGCAGGTCTTTTTTCCGAAAGTTAGCGAACTCGATCGCATTGACTCCACCGATTTTCCCCTTCTTTCCGGTGGGGAAAAATCTAGCATCGACCTTACTTTCCTCGTAATGTCGACGGAAAGTCGAAAACATCTTGAAGCGCTTCTCATCCACCTTGTAGATCTTTTTCGCTTCATCATTGAATGCGAACATTCGCCCATCAGGCGGGAGAGCGACGAGTTGCATGCCAGTACGTGAGGAAACGAAGCGAACCCCAATAGGACTGACCAGCACGGTGAGGTTTCCATAGAAGTCACTCGTCATCAGCAGCTTAATAGCATCAACTTGTTTCGCGCCACTATTGGCAGTACTAGCATTGGTGGCACTGCGACTTGTGCCGCTTTTAGTCGTTGCGACATCGACGGAGGAATTATTGGAAGCAGCAAAACTCGCCGGAGACATTTCCACGGCGACGACAAACGCAACGCAAACCGCTACGACCACTCTCAGAGACAATTGCGCCATCAAGGCTAACTGCGTGCTGGGTGAAGGGATGATATGGACGCCAAGGATTCCCGAGAAGATCTTATCAAACTAGATATAACTGCAAAAGCGTCCGCCCAGTCAGTTGTTACTGATACGCCCAAACCGCCAAGCCAGACAGCGTTTGCGCACATAAACCTACCCCGAACCCAAATATCGCAAAGCAAACGCGCAAGCGAATGTTAGCTGTCATACAAGTGAGAGTTGCGTCTGTCCCACCCAATCGACCCAGCCAGATTTAGCGGTTATGAACTTCGAGTAGCTAACGTGAGCAAACTTCAGCCATCGCTTGTGAAGCTAGGCGAGAGCGGACCAATACAGCAAGCTGTTGCTGGTTGGTTCGAACGAACAGACCAGAGCAATATGCGCCAGCAACTTTACGGATTCTCGGGGTTTGATTTCCTCGACATTTAATCATCCCCAGTACAACCAAAAAAAAGAAATTTTCTTTTTGGGTAAGCCACCTTCATAGCCCAAAAACAAGCTCTATGCGGCGGTTGTCAAACAGCATGATTACATTTGCGCAATTTTCGCTCGGCTAAACAGCGAAAATTTTTCCTTGCCTTGCTGCCATCGCCTTTGATACCAATAATTACAACTTAATTTCCCATCTCAACCACCAACAACCAACCCTCCGAAAAACTCAAGTCCAGCCAGCTAAGCAACTTTTCCGCAGCAATTCTCGCGCTGCACTGCTGCACGCGTATCGGCTGGCGAAAATCCACTCACAACGGCACAGCAAAACAGAAAGGAAGACGGTTAATGAACCTGAACGAGGAGTTCGTGCAGAAACTTGCGTGCCCGAAGTGCAGCCGTCCAGTGAAGAAGAAGCCGAGGTGGTTTCGCTTTCACAAGCGCGGTGAAACTCTCAACTTCTACTACCGCTGCGCCAAGTGCTACTCCGAATTCGAAGGTGTCGTGTCAGATGAGCTGCTCGCGAAGCTGCGGGAACGAGGCATCACTGACGCCGCTGTCAGCACCTCCGCCAAGCGCGCCAAGCCACGTCGAGATCAACTGACCTGGTTCTCGCTCCCGACCTTCGGCAAGAAGCGCAAAGATGCACAGAACATGAAGCGCTACCAGATGGACTTCGAGCACTCGCTCTGGAGCGACGGCAACGACTACCTCAGCCACGTCGTCACCCAGGAGGGCAAGAACTGGAAGTCCTGAAGTAGCCGCAACAACAACAACAACAACAACAACAACAACAACAACAACAACAACAACAACAACAACCGCAGTATCCGAACATCCGACAACATCCGAATACAACGGAGAGATAGGAAGTTTCACCATGAACGAAAACTCCAACACGCAGTCCGCGCGCAAGATTCCCGCCGACCTGTTGCCCGGCTCCACCGTCACCGGCATCTACCTGCACACCGATCGCCCTCAGGGAATGGTCGTCCTGCAGGTGCTCAAGGGAGCGCGCGCACGGATGAGCATCTACGAGATCGCAGATGACGTGTTCGAGCGCCTCGTCCCCGGACAGGTCCTCAGCGGCACTGTCGATCGCGTCGAGTTCGACGCCTCGGACAACCTGATCGTCATCCTGAAGGGCGAAGAGTTTCGCCAGATGTGCTGACGGATTAACACCACACAAAAATCCAGCTTGATTTAAGTAAACAGATCAAGCCTATACCGGAAAGGATTCGATGAGACTATGTCTGCTCACGCAAGAGCTACCTGTGCGGCAATTCTCACCGCAGCCCTTCTCTGGTTGGGCTTGTCGCCACGGGTAGCGCACATCATTTACACATCAATACTCATGCCTCGCTGCAAGAGTGAAAGCGCACCGGCTCACTCGGAAGACATGCTCGTTTTACCAGTGTCTTTCAAGTCCGCGGGAGTGTTCACACTATGTGGACACCTATGCATACGCGCCAACAGCCAAAAGCTGGTCGTCTTTTACGGCGGGCGTCGAAGCAATCATGTCAAAAACATGATTCGTGCAGATGCGCTTCTGAAGACCGGATCCTCTGTTTTTGTCTTCGACTACAGGGGCTTCGGAGAAGCAAAAGGTCGCGCTACTCTAAGCACGTTGCTTGAAGACGGGCTTGCGGCCTACGATGCTGTCGTTGCACTTGGGTATTCGGCAGACCAGATTGTTCTCTACGGAGAAAGTCTTGGTGCTGCAGTTGCTGCCTATGTGTCGTCGCAAAGAAGCAGTAGCGGGCTCATTCTGCAGTCCGGGTTTTCCTCGCTGGAAGTTCAGATCAAGGACATGATTCCACCGTTGCGAGTCTACCCACGCTGCATGTTTCCCAAGCTGCGACTATCGACGTCCGACAGCATTCGCCACGGACATCCGCCACTGCTAATTCTGCATGGAGACCATGACTCAGTCGTGGACAAGAAGCACGCAGAGCGGCTGTTCGTGGATGGAGGACCCGATACAAAGCTGGTTGTTCTGCCTGGTGCAACGCATGTGGATGTGCAAGCACGTGCGGACTGGCATTCGGCGGTGAGTGAGTTTATCTCATCGCTGGATTCCAGCCGCTCAAGCCAGAACCAGGGTCAAACTGAAAAATCCAAATGAAATACCGAGAGTGAGGAACTCAAATGAACGATAGCGAAGGTCCTTCGGTTCTCGGCCCTGGTGCCAAGAAACCGCGACACTTGCAGCTTGTACCCGCGCACGACAATTCCAAGCAGGACGAGAAAGATGGCTCAGGGAGCCATCCGCAAGTCCTCAACCCGAAGGATTTCGCGCACAAAGGGCGAGTCGTTTTCGTCGGTTTTCACCCTGATGATCTCGACTTCCACGCTGCCGGACTGGCTGCTTCCCTCACCGCTGCCGGCGTAGAGGTCGTCTATGTCGTCGTCACAAGCGGCGAAAAGAACGGCAATGCGCGAGCACGTGAACACGAGCAGTGGATGGCAGCTTGCGCTGTCGGCGTTTCGCGCGTGATCTTCCTCAGGTGGAAAGACAACGGACTAGCGAAAGCATATCGCGAGTCTCGCTTGCAGAAGGAAATGGCGGACATGGTGCGCATGCTGCGGCCGTATGCCATCGTTTCCTTCTGCCCGTCCAATCTGACCTCCCTGACCTTTGGCCCGGAACACCCCGACCACAGGTATGGCGCGCTGGCACTCTGGGATGCCATCTACCCGGAAGCGCGTCAGCAGGAGAAAGTGCCCTGGTGGAAGTTCTGGCGAGAAGGACTGCCCGGGCATCGAGTGCAAGAAGTGCTGTGGTTCGGCGACGATCTCGCCGTGCCGCACGCTGCCAACTGCTTCCTTTCGGTCGACAGCCACTGGACGCAGATTTGCAACGCACTGCACTCGAATCAGAGTCAGTGGAATGGAGCCGACATCGAGCTCAAAGCCACAGCACGTGCCTTGCGAACAGCAAGACGCTGGGGTTGCGAAGGGCTCGCCGAGGAGTATCACCGCATCGTGATTCCCTAGCGGACATCGCCCAGGGCGATTCCGTGTGTCGGCAATCTAGAAAGTTTCTGCATACACGAAATCGCCCTGGAAGGGGACTATCATGGGACGCAGCAAGCAACTGGCCTACCTCTTCGAGGACACAGGCGCAGCTACTGTCACCGCTCGTGGTGGCAAAGGGTTCGGCTTGAGTGAACTTGCTCAGCTCGAACTTCCGGTTCCGCCCGGATTCACCATCACGACATCGGTCGCTCGCGCTTTCGCCCAGCACGGCTGTGTCCCCAAGCGGCTCAGTCAGCAACTCCGGCGAGAGATGCACAATCTCGAGCAAGCGACCGGCAAGCAGTTCGGCTCCAGCGAAAACCCGCTTCTCGTCTCGGTTCGCTCTGGCGCTTCCGTTTCGATGCCGGGCATGATGGACACGATTCTCAATCTCGGTCTCAACAACGAGATCGTGCTGGGACTCGCTGCCCATCATGGTTCACGTTTCGCACAGGACTGCCACCGTCGATTCTTGTCGATGTTCGGTGATGTCGTGAAAGGCAACGTGCCCGACGACCCATGGCTGCAACTCGAACTCGCTGTCACGGCGGTACTCGAGTCATGGAACACCCCTCGTGCAGTCGCTTTCCGCAGGGCTAGCGGCATCTCGAATGGGCTGGGCACCGCCGTCAACATCCAAGCGATGGTGTACGGCAACCTCGACGACAATTCCGGCACCGGCGTCGTCTTCAGCCGCGATGTTGCGACCGGAGAGAATCGCCTCTACGGCGAGTTTCTGGTCAATGCACAAGGCGAAGACATCGTCGATGGTTCGCGCACTCCTCTCTCGCTCGACGAGATGAAGCGCTGGAATGGTGCGGCTTATAGTGAGTTGGAAGCGATCGTGAAACAGCTTGAAGCCCATCGCAACGATGTGGTGGACGTCGAGTTCACGGTCGAATCCGGCAAGCTGAACATCCTTCAGGTGCGCAATGCAAAACGCACACCGGAAGCCGCCGCCACCATCGCCACCCACTTCGTCTGGGAGAAGCGTTGGACCAAGAAGGAAGCCCTCACTCGAGTCAGCGCCGATCAGCTGAAGGCGTTGAGTGAAACGGGCTTTTCCGACGAGGTTCTCGCGGAAGCAGAAGAAGCAGGAAAGGTGTTGGCTAGCGGGCTGGCAGCTTCTCCTGGCGCTGTAGTCGGGCGAGTCGTGGTCGATTCTGCGCAAGCAGTGGCTGCGGCGAAGCGTGGTGAGAAAGTCATTCTCGCTCGTCCTGAAACTTCTCCGGACGACTTGAGTGGGATGCTCGCGGCGGTTGCCATCATCACGGCAACCGGCGGTTCGACAAGTCACGCAGCTGTTGTGGCACGCAGTCTCGGCAAGCCGGCAGTGGTCGGTTGCAGGGTGCTGAACGTTCATGATGGTCAGGTGATTTCGGTCGATGGGCGAGCGGGGCTGATCATCGAAGGTGAGCTGACGAAGACGGGTGCCCTCGACAAGAAGGAGGTCAACCTTTTCTTGAAGTGGGTGGAAGAGTCTAACACCAACGACCTTCCCAAGCTTCGCTTCGAGACGCTCAGCCAGAGGGTGACCGCATCGTTGCTCCTCAACGACTTCTATCTCGTCGACGCGATGGCAAAAGCGGCGTCGGGAAAGAAGTTGGGGCACGAAGCCGCTCAGCTCAAGGCTGAAGTACACAAGGACATCGCTGACAGATTGGCTATGTATCTGGTTGCCGCCGTTATTACGGAAGCCGGGTACTGCTTTAGCGAACACAATCTGGCAAAGCTGGGTCCCGAGTGCTGCACGGAGTTGTACATCCTGCGGCACGAGTACGACAGCCACCGTCGCCGTTCCATCCAGAAATTGAAGGAGATGCCTCACGAAAAACACGTGCGTTTCTTGCACCTGCTCGCTACAGTTTTCGATGCGAAAGCATGGGGAACAGTGGGCTCTGGCGGTGTAGGCGGAAAGAAGTGGGCGGTCATCGCTCGCGCCGCCGAAAGCTACCTCAGGGGCCACGTCAATGCAACGGTCTTCGCAGATCACGCATTCGACCTCGAGCACAACGGCGGCAGTATCTTCGGAAAACATCCGATGATTGCGCGAAACACCGGCAAAAAGATGAACGCTCAACTGGAGGCAAAGAAACTCACGCCCACCGTGAGTGGACTCCATCGGCGTCTGACCGAGCTGGATTCGCAGATGTCACCGCAGGTCAAATCTCTCTTCCGTAAGGGTGTAGGGATGGGTATCTGGACGGACCTCACCGAAAATCGGTGACAGTCAGCGCTCACCAGTCGGCTGGCTGAAATTCGACGCGTCAGAACTTTCGCTCTGATCCGGGAGCTCTGACGTGTCACTGGTGATCTCCAAGTTGCTTCGACTCACTCATTTGCAGGTGGGATAAAACGAGTGGAAGAGAGGGACGGTGCGGTTCCTCACCCAAAAGCCGGCAACTCCGTGCTTTTCAAGTCTTGAATTATTATTCAAAACATCGAAGAGCCAGGCGAGGAAGGAAGCAAAAGCTTCTTTCTATCTCGGGATGCATTTGCATTGCGATGGTTGCCATGACTGCACCAAATTAATGCTCCATCAAAGTCACAGAAGCGCTGCTACGTTTGCTGTGGTGTTCGGACGAGAAATGTCGTTCTCGCCTGAGCAATGGAAGATTGGCTGGCTCCGGTAGTCAGCTGCTGCATCAATGCGATTGGCGATCGCATCCATGAGCAGACACTCGTGGACATGGTCCTGAGCGAAAGTGCGTTCTTCCCCAACAATCTGGGGATCAGAGGAGCGCGCATCGTAGGACAGTCGGATTCTGAACACGCATTCTGCAAATTTTGCGGAATGTAGTTGACAGAAGCCTGAGCACCGACTGTCGGACTTTAGCCTGGGGAGCCGCGTTTCACACGCTAGGCGGCGGTTGCTCCTACCGCGACAAGCTCCCCATTTCACCAATTTCAAGTTCAAAATGAATGTTCGCAAAAGTGTTTCACTGCAAGACAAAACATGGAAAGGGTACAGTCATGTCCAACAACCGCAGCAACACCAAAAAGCCCGGACGTTCCGCGCAGCGCAATCGCACGCAGAACATCGCCCCGCTCTCGGTCGTTTCCGCAGAAGAGTCCGTCGTCCTCTCATCCCTGTCCGCCGAGGAGTTCAACGCGCTCATCGAAGAGCGCAACGACATCGCTCGCGGCAGCTGACGTTCGTCCAGTCGTTGCAGCCGCAGGTGGCACAGCAAGTGTTGTCCGACCGCAGCGCAATGCAGAAAGCGATGGTTCAACTCAAGGTTGCCGACCAGGTGACCGCCATGCTGCGGCGATTCGTGCCCAGCGCACAGCAAGAAGAAGAAAGCGAAAACTTGGCCAACGCCAGTTGACCAAGCAATCGACACGTAAGGAGTAATTGTGTTTCTCTCACTGGAGTTTCCCGGAGGTGACAAGCAGATCAGTCTCTTCGCTCGGGATCTCGCACACGACAAAGGCTTCCAAGCATGGATGAAGCCTCTCGACTATGACTCGGAACGCAGCCGCGTCGACCGAGCCGTCGAACGCGCCAATCGGGTTCTCGGAAGCGGGAGCTACAGACTCATCAGCATGATCTTCAACCAGTTCACCTGGGAAGGGACCACCGGCTGGGAGTACTGGACGAAGGACTACGACAAGGTTCTGCTGCACGCGCTCGTCGTTTCGCATGCACTCGAAGTTCCGCTTCACGTGCACAAGTCGTTCGACGACGAGCTCTTCAACGCAGCGGAAACCGCCGGCATCAAGCTGGAGTTCATCGCCCCCACCTACACCATCGCAGAGCTGACGCGTCACAACGAGCAGCTGCAATGGAAGCTCGATGCCGAGGAGTACGTCCAGCTGGTCAAGGTGATCATGCCCAAGGACACACCGGTCGTCGAGCTGTTCTGACACCAAACTCAAAACTGAAAACTGGCAGTGCAAAAACTGAGAAAGAAAAGAGTTGATGACGGATGCTGCACACCTATTTCGTGGCTTTCACCTATCGTCTTGGTGATGGCGCGTGGAACTTCGACAACATCGAAGTCAATTGCGAACTGCCCATCGAACAGACCGACATGCGAAACGAGGTCACTCGCTACATCGCATCCAAACTGAACGCACAATACGGCGGTTCGCACAGCGTTGTGATCAACAACTGGATCTTGCTGAACTCGCACTTCTCTGCGGAGGCGCGCGCGCAGCATCTCCAGCGAGTTCAGATCAACGCGAACATCGGAGCGGTGAAGATCACCTACTTCGTGGCGTACAACTCGAACCCGCGAGGCACACATCTGTGGCATTGCGGCAATGTCGTGATCAACGTGGATCAGTACATCGAGATCGACGGCACCAGGGAATGCATCGTCAGTTTGATCAAAGCCGACCTGTCCAACAGGTTCGGTGGCGAACACGACGTGGTCATCAGCAACTGGAAGCTGCTCGATCGCGAGTATCCCGGAGACACGCGCGCGCTGCCGAAGGCGTGACAGCGCCGTTCGTGCTCCGAAGTTATCGCAGGACTGGTAGCTCTTTCAAGTAACCGCCAGTCCTTCCGTCACAACCGGCAATCCGTTTGAAGACATCGACGTTTTCGAACGGATTGCCGGTTTTAGAGAAAGCAAGACTATGAACCAAAGCCCTAAGCAAAGCAACGAGGCTTTGCTTGTCGTACTGGACGGCGGCGCCTTCCTTGGTGCTGTTCAGCCGGGACTTGTCTCCTATTTGCAGGAGCGCAACATCGATGTCCGCGCATATGCAGGCATCTCGATCGGCAGTTGGATCAGCACCCTGGTCTGCAACCAAAAGTCGCAAGAGGAGATGCGTGAGTTCATGCTCAAGCACTTCCTCAAGAGTCTGACGCGCGGAATTTTGGTGCCGCCATGGCGAGACCCGCTGCGTTTGCTTGCCGGCGGAGTCTTCGACCAACTTCCGCTCACACGACAACTGGTCAAAGAACTCGATCTTCACCCACAGCCGAATCTGCGAATCGTTGCATACGATTTGCTGAGCCGGCAACCCTTTGTGTTCGAGGGCACGGACTATCCACTGGAAGTTGCGTTGGCGGCTTCGTGCTCTCCCTATCCGGTGGTTCGCCCCGTTCGATTCGTCGACAAAAACGGGCGACAACGGCTGCTCGTCGATGCTTGTGCATATCTCTTGCACAAGCGCTTCTTCAACGAGCCGACCTTGATCGCGCGAATGTTTCCCATCAAACGGCGCCAGAGCGAAAGCGATGAAACCGAAGTGATGGTCGGCTACCCGTTCGGCAAGGTCATCCGGCGCGTGGCGCCTGCCGAGTACGACAAGTATCGGCTCTTCGGCTACGAAAAGGCCGCGAGGACGCTGACGCCTCGCTTGCAAGAGGGCAAACTGCCTTTGCGAAGCGAAACCACTTAATCGCAATAACTGGCAGTTCAATATCAGAGTTCGACAAACACCAACGAAAGGCAACAAAATGCACAACCTGCTATCCAAGATCCCGGTCGGCAAGATCGTCGTCTTCGCCCTCATCGCATTTCTCCTCGCCGTCAACTTCGGCGCGCTGAACTTGCCGTTGTGAGTGCAGCCATGACTCGGATGCCACTGAAGCAAGCTCTCGCGCTCACCATCTTCGTGGTGCTCGTCGTGCTCATGCTCGGCTTCATCATCGGTTGATCGAAAAGATCAACAGCAAGAACAACCTCCATCAACGAAAAAAAAGACTCTCAGGAAGGTTTCATCATGAATTTCTCGAAGACCATCAAGCTCGGCAACACCACGTTCACATCGACGCCGCTCACGCTCATCCTGCTCGTGCTCGGCCTCGCCTTTCTCTTCAACGCTCCGGCTGTGGCCGTAGCGCTCTTCGCGGTCGGCGCACTCTTCAGCTCGGACTACCGGCATCGCATCCCTGCGATCATCGCGGTGGGCGTCGTCTCGGCACTGCTCCTCGGCGCCTGGCCGCTCGTCGTAGCTGCTGCCATCAGCGCGGTTCTCGTGCACAAGCAGGTGCGCAACGCCACGGCGATCAGCCTCTTCGTGCTCGGCTTCGCCTTGCTGCTCATGGGCAGCGTGGTCCTCGGCGTCCTTGTCGCACTGGCCGGCATCGTCATCTCGAAGTTCGGCGCCAAGTAGGTCGCCGACGCAAGAAAGGAATGGTCTAATGAGCGATCGTGCAGAGCTGCTCGCGGAGCGAGAAGCGATTGTCGAGCAGCTGGAAGACCTCGAGTTCGAACTGTTCGCTGTGCTGTCGGGACACGACCTCCAGCGGGAAAACGAGCTCAAAGAGCAGATCAATACGGAAAAGAGCAAGCTCGAAGGCATCGATCTTCAGTTGCAGAAACTGGTGGACCAAACGCCACTCACCGTGGAAGAAATCAAATCCATGGACGAGAACAAGGTCTGCGAGCTCTTCGACGGAATCATCAGTTCACTCCGTTGAGCGTCTCATGTACATCTGCATTTGCCACGCAGTCACTGAAGAGCAGATAAAGGAGTTTGCTCGCACTAACGGCTGCAACTGGCGCAAAATGACAAAAGAGTTGAAAACTGGTACGGATTGCGGCTCTTGTGCGATCAAAGCCAAAGGCGTTTTGGCAGGAGCGTGCAAGCAAGCCGGCAACCCGAAACCACAACACAGAAACGAGAAATAACATGTGCGAGTCTAAGTGTCAGCCGACCACAAACGATACCACGCTGGAAGCGTTTGTCGAAGAGGCAAACACGAAGTTCGTTGCCGCCGTCACCGAAGCTCGCAAGCAACACGGGCAAGCAGTGATGAACGCAAGGATGCGCAAGCTCAGCGCCATCCAAGACGCAGCCGACCTGGATCAAGATCGGCTCGACGTCGTCGCGCAGTGCGCATCCGAACAATTCCAGCAGGATGTGAACGCCGCCAACTTGCAGGTCGTCGGTGCAGTAGAACGCGCCGAGCTGCAAGCCTACGAGCGATTCGCATCGGTCCTCGATTTCTTCGACGCCACGGCAATTGCGCTCGAAGAAGTCCGCAGGGAGTTCACCAACTAGACGAGTCACCGGAATGCAGCCCTGCGGGGCTGCATTCCAGTGGCAGAGAGGAAAACATGCTTCGCTTCGATATTGTCAACGTCATCGACGTTGAAGCGACATGCTATCCGGGCAATGTGTTTCCGAAAGGCGAAACCCAGGAAATCATCGAAATCGGCATTGCTGTTGTCGACATTCGACGAGGCACGATTACCGACTCACTCTCGCTGCCAATCAAGAACCAGTTCTCCAAGGTCAGTTCACACTGCACCAGGTTGACCGGTTGGACGCAGCACGAACTAAACCGAGTCGGAATGCCTTATGTCGATGCGGTGAAGATACTGCGAGACCGGTTTGATTCGCGCAATCGCCTTTGGGTCACACAAGGCAGAGCCGATGTCAGATATTTTTCGAAACAGACAAGGCTCTGCCAAGCACCATATCCATTCGGTGCCGAACACATGAACATCGCTGTTCTTACGGCGATTCTGACCGGACACGCAAAAGAGCTTTCGATGGAAAACAGCCTGCGCGCCCTCGGAATCAGACACACGGGCGAGTACCACAGCGCCCTCGATGATGCGACCAACACGGCGCGTCAACTTCTCGAACTTCAAAGAAGAGGCTCGAGCAAGCAGTAAAAAACAGCTCAACTCGTAGATTGGAAATCTAAAAATGACCGGCAATGAAATCGTTCCTGTCACACACACGACCACCGGCAAAGTCTTCTTCACACGGATGGAAGACGTCGTCGTTACGGTAACGTTCGAGACCAACTCGCTCTACTCGCACCTGGCGGAAATCACCGTCTCGCATGCGGATTTCCAATACAACTTCACAACGGAACTGAAACAGCTGGAGCAGGGTCGATACAGCGGAGCAGCCGGGCGGAACACGACTGTGACACCAGCACAAGGCGGGCAAGTGCACATTCAAGCGCACACCAACCGTCTTCGCGTCGCAGTCGCCGTTCCCGTCAACGAGGTCAGCTTGTTCGTCAATCGCGCGCAAGCAATCGCAACCTCGGTGATCAACCAGGTCGCTTGCCCTAGCTGCCACGAACGCGCGGTTCTCTTCGATGACGGCACGATCGTCTGCGTCGTCGAAGGAACTTCACACTCGCCCGTCCGCAAGTAACTCACCAGCGCACCAGCACAAGGAGGCTTCAACAAGGAAGCACCGCCGTCGATTAACCTTTTGGTATCGATGGTGGTGCTTCCGCCTCATAGACCTAATTATTTTTCCCTGCTCAACTTTTTCGAGCCCTGTACTACTTGCCATAGTTAAGAATGAGTCATCATGTACGACTTCAGCAAACCGTGATGTATACAGATTCTCAATGCGACAGTTTGGGTTTACCGTAGGGTCGACGCATGGAGTCAACCGCCGTAACCGGCGCATTGCAGGTGCCCCTTTCTAAACGGGCAGAACTCGAAAACACCGACGGGCGGCAAGAATGCTGCCCCTACACCACTGAAGTCGTACGTTACGTGCATACCAAAAGACAGAATTGGTTTCCCAACTCTGTCCTTCAGCCTCTTTTCACTGAACTCTCCAGTTCAGCTCTCACGTAACTTTCAATGAACTAATTGCAAATTGGACGAAACAGAAAATACAGTTCGACAGACGCGATTATCAAACCGAGAGGAACAATCATGGCAGCGAGGAATGTCTCGAAATTCCACTTCATTTCGACGCCGTCTGCTTCATCCAAGAACCACAAGATTCCATTCACGAACGCCATATGTCCCTGACCAAACGCGAATATCATTACCATCAATATAAAAAAGACTTCTAGCATTTTTCACCTACGACCTTTTTCCATAGTTGCTCTGCATTTCGGCCGCCGGCTTGTGAAGTGAAATCGTGCGTTCACATGAATCGTGATTAGGTCTGCCGTAAACAGTTCCCCAATAATCGGGTCCGACCTTTCTGCCAAGTCGAAAAACATAACTCGCGGTGATTCCGCACTGCAGCCCGGTTATGACACAAGCGCCAATTACGACAAACAAGATGTAGGCGCAATCTACATAGATGGAATTGTGTTGCATGTAGTGTTTCACTCACTTCTATTGATGTGTGCAAAAGAAGCAGGTCATCGCCATCAAAGCGAAGCCCCTTCCATAAAAGTTAAATTGGCTATACCAATAGAAACGAGTGATGGCGTTTAGTCGAGCGGATGCCACATACCTGTTTGATCGCCCAACCAAAGCATGTTGTTCAAGCCTTTCGCCATTGTGTACTTAGCATTGCGCCTTACGGCTTCACCGTTGTCATAACGGGCTCCCCAGATGTCACCATTCTTGTTCAGGTTGACTGTCAATCCTTCGAGTCGAACTGATTTCTCGCGCTCCAGAGAAAACGAATATTGCAACGGTTCAACAGAGGTTGCACCAACTTCTTGTGCGAACGAGTGTCCTGCACCATTCGAATAACCGCTTCTTATCATGGAGTTCTGCCCTCTTACAAACCGCGGCACCATTTGTGTATGTGGTGTGCGGTAAAACCTTGGATTCATTACCAAGAGTTTATTGAAAGTAGATTTATTAGTTCGGAAAAATCTGTGACTTTTTCGTTTAGTTCAATAATGAACGTGTTGTTAGAAGCAGATGATGTAATTGTTCCGACTGTCGCAGCTGCCTCTAAATCTAACCATCAGACGGTCCCAACCAGATAGGAATGAGAATCGCTCTGCTGCTGTGTTTTCCTCACTAGAAAACATAGTCTTCTGTTCCTCAAACCCATCTTGATTGTCGCTCGCAGCATCAAGCATATCTGCGAGCGAAATCAGTGCATCGATAAACTCAGAATCCGAGAATTTGTGCTTTGTCGTTTCTGCATTTTGTGCTGAAACTGTCTGAGTCGGATTGCTTACCGATAGCATCGAGATGTTCATCTGAGTTAACCCTTAGTCGTGTTAGGTGTTGATTTGCTCTACCCAGCCGAAGCTTGCTGTGCCATTCCTTGCGCTCCAATGTCGTGCGCAGTTTTCACGGCGTTCAATAGAGCTGTTTTGAAGTTATCGACAGTCCCAGAATTCGCAGCATCTGCAGGATTTCCAGTGTTAGGTTGGACCTGTGTTGCAATCGTCAACAACTGTTCCACCTGGCTTTGAAGTTGGTCATGCATCAAGTTCAAATCGACTGGTGTTTGTTGCGTACCCACAGCCGGTTGTGTGCCCATCGGCAATCCTTGTCCTGGCACCGCAACCTGCGCGGGGTCGTAAGTTGCAAATGATTCAGGTGAAACTGGTGGCACTTGCGGTTCATATGGATTCACTTCAAGCGGCGCTGCATCGGTTTGTCCAGCGGCGTAAGGAACTTCAGCGGGGGCCATTCCTTCCGTGGGTAGTGCTTCCGCTGGCATCGCTTCCGCAGGCATCGCTTCCGCAGGCATCGCTTCCGCAGGCATCGCTTCGGCTGGCATTGCTTCCGCAGGCATTGCTTCGGCTGGCATTGCTTCAGCAGGCATCGCTTCAGCTGGCATTGCTTCCGCTTCCGCTCCCGCTTGCATCGTTGGATCAACCGGCATCGCTTCCGCTCCCGCTTGCATCGTTGGATCAACCGGCATTGCTTCCGCTCCCGCTTGCATCGTTGGATCGACCGGCATCGCTTCCGCTCCCGCTTGCATCGTTGGATCGACCGGCATCGCTTCCGCTCCCGCTTGCCTTCCTGCTTCGTATCCTGCTTGCGCACTGGCGTCTACAGGTTGAGCTTCACCAGCCGTAGGCAATGCGGCTCCGGATTCTGCCATCTCTTTGGCGGCACCGAGGTTAACCGCAGTTTCGAGGAGGGAGTTCAACGCAGTGTGCAATTGCGCCTGAGTTTCTGGCTGATTAAGGTCACCGGAAGTGCCAAGTTGCACGACTTCCTCAAATTGAGCCTGCAGCTGCTGCTCAAGCTGAGGAATCACTTGTTCTGGCGATGGAACTTCTGGCAGAGCACCAGATGCATCACTTGGTAGAGCACCCGATGCATCACTTGGTAGAGCACCCGATGCATCAACGGGTTGTGCACCAGTTGTGTCTCCTAATTCCGCAGCGGGATTCATTACATAGGTATCCCACGGATTAGCGCCTGACTGTGCTCCGTTGAGATCACCAGGCGGCAGCGCAGCAGACGTATCAAGAGGCATTCCTGCAGACTGCCCTACGATCCCATTTTGGTCCGTCCCAGTTTCAGAATCTATAGAAAGTGGTGGCAACGACTCGGCAGTGTTCGGAGGAGCAAATGATTGATTTGCATACATCGAACTGTCACCACCAGTGGCACCACTCACTGGAAACTGATACGCCTGTTCGAGAAGCGCCGCAGAGGAATTTCCTTGCCCAGTGTCTCCAACTGGTTGGGTAGAATATGTCGAATCAGTGGCATTACTCATGCAAGTACCTCAATAAAAAGACGTTTTAAACAAAATGGGGTGTCGCAACCCTACGGCGTCTGCTAGGGGTGACTGTGCAAAATCATAAGAATTTCGACTGGTATTAATCCGGAATAATCTGTGTCAATTTTGTTTCAATCTGCGGCGAAGCCGGTCTAGAACTTCAGCGCACGGATTTGTTCAAGCACACTAGAGCCAAGCTCTTTGGCTCCAGTAAATCCGGAGGCAATAAATGGTGCTGTTGGAACTATCAATGTCGGAAGCGGATGATCGAGCGCCCATCCACCCGCTTTGCATAGAAAGGAAGTATTTGCGTTTGCAATGTTGTTAGGTATCGTGCCTAATGCCAGAGCATTCGTTTGCATAGCTTCGATTGGATTCCCGCGAATCAATTGATTTCCTGCACTGAAAAACATTCTCGGCAAATTCGCGACATCAGTTTTCATGTTCTCGATGGCATTCTGCCCATCGTTTCTACCGGAAACGTTGAGATCTGAAAACTTCTCATAGAAGGTATCGAGAGACATTTTGAGACAACCGTTCGGCAAAGCAGTGATACCATTTTCGGTATCTCCTATTCGCTCAAACACACCATCATGGTGCCCCCATGGATTGCGTAAGGTCAATTCTCTACTCTTCTCGTCATAGTCGAGAACACTGTAAACATGCATGTCTGCGGCGGGAGATGAATCATGCTCACCGATGAGCCTAGTTCCCTTCCAATTGGTACCGGCAGTCATTACCGACTGATTTTCCACACCCCATTTAAGCTGTTCTTCTACATTCTCTTTTGAGATTTTCCCAAGAGAAAATCGAAGACTTCCGACATCACTAAAGGTGAATTGCGACACGCCAACACTGTCACCGGTCAGAAGTTTTATCGCTTCTCTGGTCGTTCTAATTCGTCCAAGTGGACCCACACCGTCTTCTGAAAGAAACGAGCGATAACCCTCGCCGTTGTATTTTAGAAAAGCGGTCTCAATGGTCTTTGCCCAATCAGCCCGATTGGAACTGGCGCTCTCCGCGAGTTCTTCCTTAGTAATTACAACATCCTTGTCTGCACCTGGAAATCGGACAGTTCGACTGCCATCCGCATTGCGCGAAATCATGCATTCAATCTGCCGTCTTCCTTTTTCTGTATCTGCAAGTGAAGCAAGTGCTGCTTGAAAGAAACAATTGGGAATGTAGTCTTGGTCGATTGCATTCGGCGAAATTCTTTGCATGCTCCGAAGTTCTTCCGGCGCAGTTGGCGTGCAAACTCCCTTATTCTTTTCGCGCGGAAAAACATCAGCAAAACTTAGCTGAGACAAGTTCTCCTTCTGCGATGTTGAATTGTTTCTTTCCAGCACTTACGTACATACACACACAGTACTTGGCGGAGTAAATTTCCCTCCGCCCGACGCCATTTTGCTCTGAGAGTTATCCCTGCGCTCCCTTCAATGCAGCACCCAAGCGAGCGTGTTTCTGCACCATCTCGTGCTGGGTCGCATCAACGAGGCGGTCCCATTTGCAATCGATAAAGGGAGGTTCGTCTTCTTTCGTACGTTTGAAATCATTGAAGACTTCTTCAACGGCGGAAGCACCAATCTTGGCTCGACCATCTTTAACGATGTCACCGATACCTTTGGCCACATCGCAAAGATTCAGGTCTGGACGACAACCACCGCCACCAAAAGGAGGTCGAAAGTTAACGTCACCATTGATGGTGATATCAATATCGATGTCTACGTCGCGGTCACGGTCAATATGTTTATATTTTCCGAGCTTACCATCCTGGTTATTATCTTGTTCATGGAACATGTAGGAATCTCCTGTATGCGAATACGAAAAACTAGCTGCTATAAAACGCAGACATCTCGGCTTGTCGGTCTTAAAAACTGGGCCCTGACGCGGGCTGTCTAAAACGTATTCGTGACGACCGAAGGAAATCCGGACAAATTTGTGAATTTTCCGTTTACGCGCTCAGGCGGTCGCGGCAGAGTTATAGACACGTATTAACACGTACATACACTCTGTTCATGACGTTCGATGAAGCACAAGGCGCCTCTTGATTTCCTTTCCATTTTCGTGAAACTTGCCCTTTTCACCGAATTCAAGAGGAACCAGAGAAACCAGATATTGATTAAGAGAGTAATGGTGTTCGCAATGACAACCTAGTGTGCTAACTTAGTCTCTTATTAAGTCGTGGTTTTCATAATCGCTTAGCCGTTTTTCTAGAACCCGGAGACCAGAATTACCATGCCCAAGGTTCTGTTGGCAGATGATGATCCTGAATTGCTTCAGTCGGTCAGCGCCTGGCTTGAACACCACAAGTGGAATGTCGATCTCGCCTCGGACGGTGCAGAAGCGCGTGAGTACATGACTCAGGTGCAGTACGACGTGCTCGTCATTGACTGGACGATGCCCGAAGTATCAGGTATTGAGCTGTGTCAGTGGTATCGCTCACGCGGCGGGACCACGCCAATCTTGATTCTCACGGGCAAAGACGAAATTTCGGACAAAGAAAAGGGTCTGGATTCGGGTGCTGATGACTATCTGACTAAGCCGTTCGATTTGCGCGAATTGACGGCGCGCTTGAACGCCCTGATGAGACGCGGAAAAGTGCTCGCTACACGTGTTGCGAACGTCGGACCGCTCAACATAGATCCTGATGCACACAAGGTTTTGATCGACGGTAAGGAATTGAAGCTAACGGCGACCGAATTCTCCGTACTCGAATTTCTGGCTAGACACCCCGATCAAGTGTTTAGCGCAGAAGCGCTGATTGGGCGCGTGTGGAAAACATCATCAGAGATTTCTACTGACACAGTACGTGTATACGTGAAGCGTTTAAGAGAAAAACTAGAAGCAGCAGGGTATCCAAAGCTACTCGTGAATGTTCACGGTGTTGGATACAAGCTTGATGTCTCTGACGTAAACAAAACGGCTGGCAGTTAGTTCAAAAAATAAGCCTGAAAGATTAAACGACACCGCCTGGGCGGAGGTCGTTTTCCTGTTTAATCTAGCAAAAGGCTGAACTGGTTGGCGTTTGCGCGTTTTTTGCCGCCTAAGCCCGAACCGACCACCAGTTGCGCATACACAAGATTTACACAAATTGTTCCGGCGGTATTAACTACCCGGCCGGCATTGTGTACATGTCAGCCCGCCCCTTTGCCCCAACTCCCCCGCGGTTTCCGCCCCCCGTTTCTAGCGCTAAGCGCTCCCGAGGCAATCACAATGGCCCCCACCACTGCACAAACCCATGCTGTTACTGACCAAACCTCGGTCAAAGAGCCGACAAAGCTTGATTCGACAACAGTTGCATCGAGCAGAATGCAGAACGAGACAATTGAGAACAGCAATCAAGCACTGTGGAGAAACAGCAACGGTCAACAAACTGCTGAACAGCATTTGCCGAATGTCACACTCGGAAATTCCGAAACACCGGCAAACCCCAATCAGCCCAAGCCGGCAGAAGCACCCAAACTCAACGAACAAACAGTCAAACAAACCACTCACGAACTCTACGAAGCGATAAACGGCGACAAGCCGGACAACGACAAAATCCACAGACTGCTGGATTCATTGAATGCAGCCGACCGTAAAGCCATCGAAGACGCATACCGCAATACCAACGGCAACACAGACCACCGCGACATTCGCACAGAGCTGAAAGACAACCTCGGCGACGAAGACTACAGAAAGGTTGAATCCAGCCTTAATAAGCGCGATGGACGCACCAATGACGCCGGCAACTTGATGGTTTCGCTTTCTGCAATGGGCGGCGATCGCGGTGATGCAGAGCGCAGAGTTATCGAAACTTTTGCCACGCTCAATGCCGAGCAACAGCAACAACTGAAAGCAGACTTTCAACAAGACTACGGCAAGTCAGTTGAAGACGCGCTCAAAGAGGCCGGTCTTTCTGACGACGCGAAGAAGGCTGTCGAATTCGCCCGCAAGCCGGTAGAACAAAGAACCGCACAAGACATCGAAGCTTTCGCCAAATTCGCAATCGAAAAAGGCAACCTCGACTACTTCAGCGTCGCCTTGCGCGGAGACAGCCCGGCAGCAGTAGAAGCTCGTAAGAATCTGAGCAACAACGAAGAGTTCAAAAAACAGATCGTCGAAGCATTCAAAGTTCATCAAGACGGCGGCAACTCTGGCATCATCAAGAACATTGCTTCATTGATACCGGGCGGCGAAGTTGCAGTTGTGGGCTTCAACTTCGTCGAAGGGCTGGTCAAAGGCGATCTGGACTTCGACAGACTGACCGAAGGCACTGGCTTCGACAAATTGCGCAAAGCAGTTGAGAGCAAAGAAGTAGATAGCAAACTACTTCAAGCGATGGACATTTTGAAAAACGGTCAGGTCTCGCTGGCGACAATCGCAGCAGACAACACCGGAACAATCTTCGGTTGGTTCGACAATAAAGATGCTATCTCCAACGCCGCAGAGCATGCCACCGAAAGCGAAAGAAAGCTGTTCGCCCAAGGGCAACAACTCGCACAAAGCGGCGGCGAAGCGAAAACGGATGAAGAGAAAAATGCACTCTCCTTCTATAACAAAGTGCATGAAGCTTTCGAAAAAGCAGGCAACGATAACGAACCCAAGAAGTGGGAAGATCGCCTCGTCCACGGAAAAGACGGCTCCGTAGTTTCACAAATTCTCGATAGCAAAGACAAAGAAGGCAGATACGTCGCCATCGAATCTCTCAGTCAGAAAGACTGGCAAACATTGAAAGACCCGGCAGCTGGAGCAGCATTCAGAAAACAGATCGAAGATGAGTTAAAGAGCAGCGGCAATTCGGAAGAAGCTGCCACACTTCTGAAACTGCTGGACAAGAAACTCGCCGCCGGCAGCTACGAAGATTCGCAAAAGGTAATCCGTTCCTTAAGCGATCTGGTTACTACATCTCCACACTCCAAAACAGCCGTTGCCACCATCGCAGGCATGACGCCGGAAGAAGCGACAAGATACAAAACCGATGCAGCTTTCCGCGCCCAAGTTGACACTTTCCTCCATGACAAACTCGATGAGCTAGGACAAGTAGCTTCGTCCCGCTTGCTGGCACAGGTTGCAGAGACAGGTCAAGCACCCAAGCAAGACGCAATCGACAAGCTGTTTTCCGCTAAGCTCAACGGCGTCGAAGGCAAGGATGCGATTGGCGACATCGAAGCTGTTCTTCAAGACAGCGCCCTCCGCCAAAAGCTCTCTGGTAACACAGAAGGTCTCAGCGACGTCGAAAGACAAATCAAGACAGCCATTGATGAGTACATCACTGCCGCAACACCCGGCTCACAAACAGCTGCATACGGCGGACGCGGCGCAGTTCCTGCACAGCCGAAAGAAAACGAATACTTGCAAGCCATCTATCAAAACGGACGTCTGACCGTCGATCAAAAAGCAAAGCTCAATCTGCGCGGAGACAGCTTCTTCAGCGAGGCAGCAACGGTCAGCCCTGAAGAAAGACAAAAGCTTTACGACAGCGGTTTGATTTCAAATGAAGATAAACAGCTGATCGACACGCTCACTCAACAGGGCGGCAAGATGACCCTGGTCGACGAACTCCGCGCTTCCGTCATCAAGGATGGCACCGAAGCCGAAGCTTTCGCATCACAACTCAAAGGATTGTCTTCTGAAGAGAAGCAAGCCCTCAAAGATGAATACACACGTAAGTACGGTTCGTCATTAGATGAAGATGTACTCGCACATGTTAGCGATCAAGAGAAAAACAATTTCAGAACATACCTCACTGCCGGCGAAGTCGACGGCAGACAAGATTTCTACGACAATCTGGAACGCGCTCTCCACAGCGAATCAGGCTATTCTCCTGACGGCTCGCAAGAAGTTCTCGAGCGCGCTCTCAACAATCAAGCTGCCATGTTGAGCGACTTCCAAGCACGCTACGAAAAGCTGCCGCCGGAAAAACAAGAAGAAGCAAACCAGCTCTTCACCGCTGCCTTGAAAGATTACCAAGAGTCCAAAGAAAAGTTCGCAGAAAAGATGTTCCAAGCCGCTGTCATCGTTGGTGGTGTCGCAGTTGGTGTAGCAACAGGCGGCGTTGGTCTGGTAGCCCTGGCATCAGTAGTTGCAATCGGCGCTGCCGGTCGCATCGCACTGAAGAAAGCAATCCAAGGCAACGACTATGAACTCACTCTCAGCAATGCGCTCAAAGATGCAGCAATCGGCGGTGCAACCGCAGGACTCTCGGTTCTCGGACCGGAAACGGTCGCAGCTTTCGCCGGAGTAGGCAAAGCAGCTGCCGGCAGTTTTCTCACATCAGCTGGTGAACAAGTTGCAGCCAACGTGATCAAGAAAGACGCCAGCACCATTCTGCAAAGAGAACTCAACAATGTTATTTCCAGCTCGGTCGTGCGTGGCGAACCGATTTCCAAAGAAGTGATCGACGGACTAGTGGCGAAAGTTGCTTCTTCGACTGCAACTGCAGAAGAAAGAGCAGCTCTTTCGTCTGTTCTCACATCAACGCTGGAAACAAGTGGCAGACAAGTTACCGACGATATCATGAGAGCCAGCTTCGCCGGCATGGGCAGACAAGCTGCAGCTTTCGGCACCGTAGGTGGAACCGCCAACGTAGCGATTGAAGGAACAGTCGGTCTCGCTAACGGTCACTTCGATCCTAGCCACCTTCCAGAATCATTCCTTGTCGGCTTCGGTCTCGGTTCAGGCATGTATGCCGGCCTCGAAACAGCACTGCGCGGACTGCCAAAAGGTTCCGCTCCTGACGTCATCCCCGCAACCGCAGCAGATGGAACACCAGCGCCGGTGCGTACCGAGATCGTTGGCCAACCGGAAGTTCAACTTGGACAGCCAAAACCTGAATTGGCATTTGAGCCTCTAACTCCGCTACCCACAAGAAGTGGCGAACCATTTGTAGAACGAGCGACGAACGCTGCACAAGACAGAGTCCGCTACTGGACAGGTGACGGACGCAGTTTCGAGCTCATAAGAAACGGAGATCAGCGTTGGTATACGCCAGCAAGAACGTCTGGGCCGAAAGATTCTCCAGTCAAAATTCACGTCGATGTTGAAAGTGCCGATTCTCTAAAGAGACTTCAGCAAGTCTTGATTCCAGCACTCGAAAGAGATCCGGAACTCAGACGACTGGTTGGAGATTGGAAAACGTTCAATCCGAAAGAAGGCATCAATCCGGATCCGAGCATAAGGTGGGGTGAAGGCCAGGACGCTAAGGCGTTTACGATCTATCCCGCCGACGTACAAGGCGCACAGCAAATTGCGCACAGATTGGATCAGATTTTGGCGGAAAACAATCTGTCCTTACCCCGCCAAATTCGTCATGGAAATGTAGACGAGATTCCAGCTGGTACCTATTCGAATCGTGTCGGTCTCACACGCGACACGTTCGAACGTTCTGTAGACTCAAGTGCGGAAAGACCTATCGTTCGCGTGGATCAACAGTTGCAAGCCCGTATAGAAAATCAGTACGGTCGTCAACTTACGGAACAAGAACTGCAGGGCGTAGATCAGCGATTGGTTTATGACAGCGAGGGTAAACTCGGTTACAAAGCTAGTCTCGCCAGTGGCTCACGAGACGCATACCACGGCGGTGTGCATCTCGCAGAAGCGACCGATAGACGCGCACTCTACAATCTGTACAATAAATTCGCTGTCAATCCAGTAGAAGTTGCCGCTCAGGCGGAAAACCGTTTGCAGTCAGCTGCACGCCTCAATGGACTTCCGCTAACTCCCAACAAAGTTGTTGGAATTGGTCGCTCCAGTGACAATTTCCTGTCCACTGGAGCACAGAATATGCTAGTTAGCAATCGGCATGCCCTGTTCAAGGTGGATGATTCCGGAAAATTTTGGATTGCTGATGCGGACTCAACCAATGGCACTTGGGTCAATGGACAACGCTTAGCACCCTTTGATGCAAATGGATACAGAAACTGGCGCCAAGTAAGCCCGGAAGACAACATCCAAGTAGGCAATGAGCGAATCACTTTGTTGCGCCCGAACCAGCGCGAGTATTTCTCATTCGAACCGAGAAATATTGAGGAGTATGGAAGCTCCCCAACATTCGGAAGATTGGTAGCGGACGCGTATGGACAACTTCCGCAAGTCGAGCGCGGACTGGTCGAACGCAACAACGTAGGTGTAGTGCTCGGTGGCGACTTGGGAAGTTTGAGACCTGACCTACGTCGCACACCACCTGGTTACCCACCAGGCTCGTCCTACGCTTCCAGCACTGGGCTGTACGATCAGCAAGCCCGCAAAATTTTCATTCCGGAACATGTCATGCAGTCGAACGGCCGATTCGCAACCCATCACGATCCGGCAGCTGCTCTCAGACACGAATTCGGACACGCAGTCGATCACGCGCTAGGCAATTTTTCCAGCAGTCCGATATTCCGCCAAGCAGTTGCTGCAGATCTTCGCAATTCGGCAGCTCAGCCTAATGCTGCCATGCAGTACTATCGCAACTCGCCAGAAGAGCTTTTTGCAGAACTTTATGCCAAAGCCAGAGGCGGTGGGCTCTCGCATGCTGACGTGGTTAATATCCACGATTTGGGTATTTCCCTCTACTTCCCTGAGACATATAAAGTGCTCATGAACCAACTTGCTGCACTAAAATAGGGAGATGCATAAATGACTTTACTTAGAGAGGCGAACGTGCAGGAAGGCGCGAAGAGAGATTCAATAGGCTATGCTTGGATGCAAAATGACTTGTCAGTCACTATGCTTTTAAGATTTGAGCACTCGGGTATTAGCGGTGATTCGCTACTCACCTTCAAACCTGGTGATCCTCAGTATGATGAAGTCCTTCGTCATCTGGGCGGGCTAAATCCAGGAGAGTCGAAGCTTGTGCAACCATGGCCGGAACTCCCTGTGCAAGAGACCCAGATTGTCAAATTACATCCTCCTTTGTCTACACAAGTTTCGTCGCAAATGACGAATCGTCTAGGTAATTTGCCTCCCGGACAAGTTTTGCCGATTTCTACAAAACGTATGCTGGGCGCGTTTCAAGTAATCTCGGTACTCAGTCCGGAGACTGCAGGAACAACCGAATTGATGGTGCGCTGGATAAGCTGGTATGGCAAAGAACGGGTGGCACTCTTGGAGTTGGTTGATCGAAGCTGGGAGATTGAGGACAGTCCATTGCCGCAAATCTTGGTCACCATATACGATACCAACGTGATCGCAATAATTCCCGAAGCGGAGTTTGGAGACAAACTGCAAGTAATGAATACTGACCTGGAAATCTCCGTGAACAATCTGACTCCTAAAGAGCGTAATGAGAAACTCGAGCGGGAATCAAGAGGCGCGTTTCCCAACTAGACGCAGCCAGAGTTCGCAAGCACCTAAGTTTACTTAGTAGTCGAATTCCACCAGTTTGTCATCAATCAGCGATTTCACTTCTGAGAAAACCTCTGACAGCTCTTGTTGAATTCTCATGCGCTCTTCGTCGAAATCGGGGTGGAACTGAATCTCGTCCGTTGGATTGCCATAGTATTTATTGAAAAACTCGGCGAATAGCTCTTTTTGCCCACGGTTGCGGTCAACTGTTCCGCCCTTAAATGGAACGAAGTATGACAAACGCTCCTTCGCTTCGTCTGAGAGTTGAGAATAACGATAGAGCCCCTTCATGTATGCTGCCCCGAATTCGGCTGACTGAGAGAACTGACCAAGTGCATCATCGATTCCATGACCAAGCTCATGGCGCGTAGTATTGCCTAAGTTCTTACTCAATTGAATATACGGAGACTCATCTAATAGCGTAAATTCTGCAAGACTGAGACGCTGGGTCTTAAAGTTATAGAGCCCAGGAGTAAAGCGACTTTCGTAAAGCTCCAGGTCATTGATATTGTTGAACTCGGGATACTGATCTGTAATCTTTTGCGTCAGGTTGATTTTGCCTTTGTTGTTGAAAAACAAAAGTCGTACTTTCTCAGGTAGGGAGCCAAAGACATCGGAAACGTCTTTTATGGCAGTGTCTCCCACATCAGTTGATGAAAACATTGATGGTTCCAGGCGGAATTCAATATTTCCATCTGGTCCGAATATCGTTTTCTCCGATAGTCCCGTTCTCACCAGGTTTCCGTCAGCGTCAATTGAATAAGTAAGAGCGTCAAAGGCGTTCTTCTGTTGTCCAGCGAGTTGATGACCGGGCGGATATATCTCCTCAAAGAAGAAACCGTCCAGATCCGGATCATCAGGAGTACGGATAGCTCGAACGATGGTTCCATCCTTTAAAACGCCACCAATTAGCTTGCCATCGTCCAAGACCGCACGCGTCTGTCCGAAACGAAGAACTTGGCGCTCTCCTGTGACAGTGAAATTATCGCGAATATCCAGATCATCTTCAAAGTCGGCATCTACATAATTTTCTTCGTCAGCTTTGGTAGATGCGTCTCCCGATTCATCGCCATTTGGCTCATCCCTATTTGTCGGCTGATCTACGTTAGGCTCATCGCTGCGGTTGGGACCATCGGCATGGGGAGTATCAGGTGAATCAACGTCGGGTTTTCCTTTGACTCCGTTGACGATGGAGTCAGCGACGTCGGAAATCCCCTTGCGTGCAGCCGCGAGTACGGTGCCATTCACTGCCATTGCACCAAGTCCGCCGACGGAAGCTGCCAGATTATTTGCAGTCGCTTCGCCAAGACCTTCGAGATCAGATACAGATTGTGCCCGCTCTTCTGCAGTGAACTTGTCCGGATTGCTGACTACATCCGCGTCATGCAATATTTCCGGCACGGCTTTGCAAAGCTCAGTAATTCCATACGCCGCCGCAACCGTGCCTACAACAATGGCTATTGGAGCAGAAAGCGTTAGAAGTGCGGCTGTAGCTACAAACCCAAAGATCGCACTCCCAGCGAGACTAAGAGGGTCTTCAGTGATTTCTTTTGTGAATCCATTCCAAGCGATTTCGAATGGATTTAAGGGTTGCTGCTCACCTGCAACTTCAGCGGCGATGTCTATCTGTTCACCGTCGGCAGGCAACGTGCCCTCGCTGACGGATGCAATCTCCGTATTACCATCAGGCGAGAAGTCTTCACCTTCTAAGCCGACGATGGCAACATCAGGTAGTCCATGTGAAACAGTTGCTGTTTCTGCGGTAGCTATGGTGGTCGAAGTTTCTGAAAGCTCCTGAGTAGTCGCTGCTCGATACAGCTCGCGAAACGCATTCACCTCATCCATCGCATTCGAAGCAAACTTCGATTCTGCATCGTCTGCATAAGACTGATTTGCGGTTGAGTCCAGGGAAAACTCGGCGCGCGACATAATGCTCCAAGAATGCGGCAACTCCACCAATCGGGTTGGCGCATAAGAATCGAGTGAATCAGGGAGGGCTAATGCCCCGGCAATTTGATTGTGAACAATCTAACGGGCGCCCGTGACATTCGCTTGACCGATGGGAAACCCCCAAAAGTCCCCCGGGATCGCTGAAAATCCGAAAAGACCGCCTCCAAAGGAGGGGGTTCATACACAAATTTGAAACGGGACTGTCCGGATTTATTCTGCTGTCGGCTGGCAGAATGACTTCATGCAACGGGTTGATTGAAAGAACCCTGAAGTTGCAGCAATTTCTGGGAAGGTCAAATGCCGGGCAGTGTACTGTCCGGCATTTTGCTATCACACCCGTTCACAGTCGCTTCACGCTCTGTGAAGTAATTTAGTGACATCTCCGATTACTATTGAACGCCTTTCCTCTAAACATGAGTACACGCTCCGACGGCGCTGTTAGCGAGCAATTTCAACCGACGCCGCTCGGCGATAGAGGCACGCCCAGCGTTGATCTGGAAAGTGCCGGACTTGATCCAGTGGCTAACTATAGAGATCTAAGCCAGTTTGCCACAAGTTCCTACACACGCACACCAGAGTTGCCGTCAGTAATCGATAACCCCTATGCAAACTTGCAGTTCGCAGCCGTTAATCCAGGCACCGTTTCAGACGCGGGCTCAGGATCGCCCTTAGCCCAAGCCGGCGACAACAGGCCATCCGAAGTCCAATTGCAAATTCCTCAGCAAATGCCGCCTGTGGAAAATCAGCGATCAATGGAGTTTAGTTTGCTGGCGAAAGCCGTGCGCGAAGGCAAGGCTAACTTTGCCGATGTCGAACCTCGCATGCGGGAGCTTCTCAGAGATGCGGATCGAAACGGAAATACGGCTCTTGATCGTGAACGACGTGAGCTTCAGGGCATCGATCCTGTGCAATATTCTCGGGCTGCAGATCGTGTTCGCGATACTAGTTTAGAACTCAACCAGACAATCACGTCGAATGTTTCCGGAGAAAACCGCTCGTACGCTCGTTTGGCAGCGGAGAACTATATGGTGAATCCTGCTGGCAATCGGCGCGAGCTGATGCGACTAGATCCCACAGGCAACCTGCTGCGTGATGCAGAGGCGGCTCGCGTCGCGCAAAGCGATCCGACATTCCGCCGGGTGCAGGAGATTCAGGCGCGAACCAATGCGGAATTGCGCGACAGCATCACCTTCCGCCAAAACCTTGAAGAACAATATGGAAGGCGAGGACAACCCGGCGATGCAGGACGCACACTGCAACTCAGAAGTGAGCGCAGCGGCTGGGAGCAACTGCTCAAGTACGATCGATTCTTCCCGTACACGCGTCCGCAGTAAGCTGTCCGAAGAGCTCGAAAACATCGGCGGGCGGCAAGAATGCCGCCCCTTGCTACGCTACTGAACTGTCCGTTTCAGAACTTACTATATCTACTAATACAAGATTGAAAACCTCAATTATGCGCCAGAACCCCTTATTAGCAGTAGAGTCTCAGCTGTTGGGGGGGTCCCCCGTTTGCTTTGTTTGGGGGCGTATCGAGGCAGGAACCTGTGAGGCTTTTCGGACTTCACC